>JAEEGL012566903.1_pt1 | contig 123864 bp, 109 predicted proteins | sample 9134231 | NCBI WGS metagenome assembly JAEEGL01 (sample SAMN16246548, study PRJNA631951) | gut metagenome | biome: gut microbiome; feature: rumen; material: fiber-attached | host: Bos | place: Iran: Karaj | collected 2018-10 | reverse complement strand
GGCATACTTCAACAAAGAGTCTTCCACAGCTGATATTGCAAGATACGTGGGTGTGTGGATCAAGATGTTCTTCAGACATCCGGGAGTGTACTTTACCGCATTCTTCGCACACGTTTACGGATGGTTTGATCCCGCAGTGGATAATTTCATCAGATATGAAGTTCCCTACGAGCTTACGATGTTTGAAAGACACGAGATAATTCCCGATATAGACAGGCAGCTTACCGCCTTTTATATGACCGAGGATATGATATCCCCCCTGTCACTTATGCAGAATATCGGAGTGGCTGTATGGGCACTGTTCATCCTGGCACTTTACCAGAAGAGAACCTTTAAGGATAAGAAGTACAGGGTTATAAACCTGCCCCTATGGATCGCACTTCTGATCTGCATGGCTTCGCCGATTTTCTTCGGCCACCCCAGATACGCCTTCCCGATACTGTTCTCAGTTCCCTTTCTCTACGGATTTACTCTTTCCGAAAAGAGGGCGGGTAAGGACTTTTGAGATCAGTCCCATTAAGAATGCAAGAACCGCAAAAACGATCATTGCGGTGTAACTGTTTCTTTCAAGCGCACCGGGGCACAGAGCCATAAATGTAAACATCAGAATAAGCCCAACATAATGCCACATGAAGGCGTGGAATGCCACATCCGCAGCTTCCTTCCAGAACTTATGGGAGAAGATCTTTCCTGCAGTATCCGTAAGAAACAGGATGATAAGTGCAGGATAGAAAACAAATCCCAGGATGTATTCAAATCTGTATTCGAAACATACAGGCTTAACAAAATAAAGAATTCCAAGAAAAACCACCACAAGAAGTGCCGTAAGGGCACTTTTTGTTTTTATCTTCGCATCATAGAGGTAGCTTGCAAGCAACACACCGGTAAAAAATGAGATATAGCCCCTTGCATTGTAATGGCTCATAAAAGGAGTGTTGATATCATAACTGTTTATGGCCACACCCCAGAGGATCATGAATACGAAGAAGTACCTTGCGGAGGTGTGAAGCTCCTTGCAGATGAAAGTTCCAAGCCAGAAGAAAAGATAACAAAGCAAAAGTATGGAAATATACCATACCGGATAATTGATGGTGGGAGTACCTTCAAACACCCAGCCCTTCTGAAGTCCCGTACAGGACAAGATGAACTCCCAAAGTGATGTGGTATCAAAGAAGGGCTCAAGACGTCCGAAACGAAGGTAATACAAAGTGATCACAGCTTCGTAACCCACCGCACAGATGGCAAGCATGGGAACAAGCCTTTTAGCCTTATGAAGAAAGAACTTTTTAAGTGTAAGGCCCTCACCAATTCTCTTTACATAAGGCCATACAAAAAATCCCGACAGAATGAAAAACAGCTCCACCATGAGGCCGAAATTAAACCTTCCTCCATAGAAGTTTATTCCTGTCTCGAATATTCCACCGATGTACTGCTGGTAATGGTGGAAGAAGATCAATATAATGGCTGCAATTTTCAAAAAATCCAGTGAATACTTTCTGTTTTCCATATCACTTAACTTTCCTTTGTTCCATTCGGTTCCAAATCGACATAACCGCATCCGAAGCAAGGATGCACATAATGGGTGCCATAAGGAGCAGGTGCCTTGCTCTGGGTTCAAAGATCATTTCAAAGAAGATCATTCCTATGACGGTAAGATACAAAACCGAAAACTTCTCTCTTCTCTTTATAAACGTTCCAATCAAAGAAAGCAAAATACATCCAAGCCAAAGGGCCTGAGACGTGTTCTTGTAAAGCCTAAATCTGCCCATTCCCGGATAATAGAAACTTCTGAAGAAATTCTCCATCCTCTCATTGCCGGTCCAGACCGGATACTGGAAAAACTGTCCTTCAACTCCCCAGGCAAAGGTTCCGTCCCCGAGAGAATACAGTATCTTTCGGGCAAAATGGAAAATAAGTCTGCCCGGCCACATTTCTCCAAATCTCCTGCCTGCAACCTCCAGGTTAGCAGCCACTCTCTCATCATAGGATTCTATCCCCAATGAGAAATCCTGATCCTCCACATTGATGACACCGCGATAGTCTTCGTTCAGCCCCATCATAAGGTAGTGGGCAACGCTGACGGACTTCTCGGGATCAAGGTTAAATCCGCTGAGTTTTACAATGCATTTTGAGACCAAAAGAGCAATGACCATTCCCAGAATAAAGAGGCCGATCTTCTTACAAATTTCCTTATCCCTTACAGACTTTATAAACTTCGGAATACCCGCAAGAAATAAAGCTATGGCAAAGATAAAAACAGTGGGCTTCATCATGGCTCCCAGAACAATGGTAAAGCCAAGAATTCCCGGATGCTTACCGACCGCATAAAGGTACAGAACCGGTATCATCACAAACATTCCGATGGTATCCGAATAGGGAAGTGCCACCCATGGGGATAATACGATAAGAAACAGAAAGACTACATCACACAGAACGGCTACCGGCTTGGACAAACCAAGTGCCGGTACTGTCTTATGAACAAGAATCAGCGACAGGATCATGCATAAACTCTGGAATACTATGAGATAGTAATAATCCGTTCCCACAGGCAGTAATCTTCCGGCTCTGATGATAAGTGAGAACAGAACCGTCATGACCACGTTATTGGGATAGATGGAATAATAATCATTACTAAGATCTGCCGTATTTCCATCAGCCAGCATCTCCGCATTCCAGATAACTGTACCGGCATCCCAGCCGGTCTCAAAATAATAAAAATGGGTTGATACTATAAGATATCCGAAAAGGATAAGAAGTCCTAAAGCAGGAATGCCGATCGTGAACATATGCGACTTTTGAGAGACAGCTTTCCCGGACCCACTCGTTTTCCGCCCGGATAAAAAAGCAATAACTCCGGAGACTACGATCAGCACTACACATCCGATAACCATGCAGATCAGATTATATCTCCCGTCTCCCGCATGATGATAAAGCGTATCCACATGTTCCGCAGTGAAGTTCAGAACAAGCACGATACCTGACAGCAATACAAAAAGTATCCTTATTGCATTTTCCACAAAATGTTCAAAACGCATTATTTCGAGATCACACTCTTAAAGAATTCCAGCATACTCTCATTTGCTTCAACGCTCTCAGCCCACTCCCAGTGACTGATATTGAAGACATGGAGAAGATGAATACCTTCTTCCCTGCTCTTGTAAAACAGCTTGTAATCAACGTGGTTCTCTTCAAGCACTCCCCTGAGATATCCGGTATGGGCATTTAAAGCATCCATTTCGGAATCGATGATATGAACGGGAGGAAGCTTAATTCCCGGCACCACTTCAGATGCCGCCATATGTCCGTTCCAGGGAGCCTTATCTCCCATTTCACCAAGCATCATCTCCACATAGGCCTTTGCTGTGCCGTCACCATCGGGAGTACCCTCTGCCGAACAGATATAGAGCTTACCGGTCTCGGAAACGGGGCTGCTGACAGAAACTGCTGAGATCTTATAAGGCAATGCCTCCACACCATAAATCTTCTGCAACTCCGGGCTTTCGGATATGCAGGTAGTAAGGATGGACAGATGTCCTCCCGCAGAATCACCGCATACCAGCACTTTCTCAAGATCAAATCCCCTGACAGGACCGTATTTACCCAGCCAGTGCATTGCATCAAATATATCAGCAATGATCTTCTGAAGATCGGAACGCTGCAGGAGCCTGTAATTCATGGCCATAACAGCAAATCCCCTTGAAGCCAGATAGCCAAGGTATCTGTCGGAAATATCCGCAGATCCGTACATCCAGCCGCCACCGTGGATATAAACGATGGTGGGAAGTTTCCCACTACCTGCCTTAAAATCTTCGGGGTAATATAGATTAAGCATATGATCAGAATCATAATCCCCAAGATATGCGATATGCTTCTCGCATCTGAAACCCTTGGGATCCACACCGTCAGGGTAATCCTTCTCATTGGCAACAGCTATGTTGTTCCAGTATGTAATTAAGTATTCTCTGTAATCCATAAACATTCCCATTTATCAACAATAATTATTCGTTTAGTATTACCGAATCCTTCCCATAATAGGCCGCTAAAGCCGCATTTAACCAATGATTCTGATCTTCCTTTATATCGTCAAGATGGATCAGATATGGCGGATTGGAAAAAGCATCAAGGTAAGCTACACTGGTCGAATCATCCTCCAGAACAGTAAGTCTCTCTAAATGCTCTTCTCTGTAAACCCTGGCCTGACCGGTGCGAAGAGAATTAACTGCACTGACTGTAGTAATTGTTTTCCCGCCATAAAAATAGGCCGCATAACAAAGAATAATGAACTCCGCTGCCATTACAGGGATCAGATAATGCTTCCGGGATTCAAAAATATCCAAAGTCAGATCCGGATGTTCTTCGTGCAATCTTCTCAATATCCATCCGATCCAGTAGATGAGGTTTGCAAACAGCCAAATATACATCGTGTATCTGTATAAATTTATTATCCTGCCGGGGCCTATAATACCAAGGGAATACATTGTAGGAACAAACTGGGAAGCAAACAATCCAAAGGAAATCGCAGTGAAAAAGAGCGGGAATCTGAATGTTTTATTCCCTTCAAAGGCTTTTCTCTTAACAACTCCTATCACAAAGGGAATCATCATGATAAGTATGATTATCACAGTCGGATACAGATTTACTATCAGATATTCGGCAGCGGCCAAAAGTGACTTTATTACCGCCTCAATAACGCCAAGTCCTTCCGAGCCCGCAACAGCCATTCGTTTTCTGTTGCCGGGTGCAATCGCACTGAGCACAAAAAATGAAGTATAAACAAGTGCATCCAGGGTAATGACAAATCTTCTCGGTATTTTTCTTACCCAGACCGCAAATACCAGACACAAAAATGAAGCAAATCCAAAGATCGAAGATACAAAGTTTCCAAAGGAAACAATGAATATAAGGAATATCACCGCAATCTGCAGCAGAACATATCTTGCTTCAATCTTTAGAGTCTTATCCCTTCCTCCAACAGACCTGCGGATATAGATAAACATCAGTACATAAATCAGCACGTTGGTACTAAATCCAACGGTATAAAGCATTCCGCCACAAAGCCAGTAAAACGCCTCAACGGGTACCGGCGTCATAAGAACCTGCAATGCAATGAGCCAGCAGGACACTATTCCGGTATCATACTTATCCGCGCCAAGAGCTTTTACCCCAATAAGCATAAAGAGGATCAGTTCGGATACGACCATTCCTCCAAGAGTTATATATGTGGTCAGGTAGTAATGCTTTTCCGCAATCATGACCATAAGTGTGGAACCAAGCCACTCCATGGAAAAGGTACCCTGCCAGGAAAAATAATAATCGTAAGCATAAATAAACTGGCTTTTCAGGAGTTGCAGGATTGAGTGATCTCTATTCCAGGAAGCAATTACAGGTCCGACATAACTATAATCATCGGCGCACATATGGGCATAATGTGCCATAATAAACAGAGGGATCAACACCACAAGCAGCATCAAAACAGACAGATAATAGATTATCTGCTTCTGTGTAACGCTTTTTATGGATATATTCTTTATTTTCAACGTAACCTCCGTTAGGATGAGTAATAAACCCGCGAAGTTTCTATCTTTCAAATAACTGCTTAAAGCTCTGAGTGCTCTCTTTAAGATCTTGAATTGACTGATTGAGGGACTCTATATCCAGGTTCTGTATCTGATCCATGGAATCGGATACGTCCTGCATGGCACGGGCAGTATTTTCATCAATGTTCTTTACCGTCTCTGCCAGTTCAAGACCCATTAGTTGTTCAGAGACCGTTTCCATGTTATCAAGAGTTTGCTGAGCGGTATTCATAAGCCTGACCGCCTTGGGAACCACCACAATAGCAACTATCAGTATAACAAGAAAGGTCAATGCCGAACATCCGGCAATGATCATGGTGAAAAAATATGTGCCTTTAGAATATTTCTCTGTATTACCGTTGGTTTCCATTTTTATCACTCCACCAGTTCAAAATCACTTGCGGGATGCTTGCAGATCTCACATATATAATCCTCCGGTAGCGTCTCGCCGATATACTCAAATCCGCAGATCTTGCAGCGCCACTTATGCATTCCGGGAGGAAGGGAATTCTCAGATTTCTTAGCTGCATCTTCGGGCTTCGGCTTAATATTATTCTGATAATAATCATAGGTTGCGGAGGCATCGTTTGACAGAACCTCCATTTTCTCAATCGTTCCTACAAAAAGTGTATGCGAGCCGAAATCAGTTGTCTCAGTTACTTTTATGGAAAAATATGCGTTGGTTCCTGCGGTGATATAGGGAATGCCATTTGGAAGATATCTGCAATCCTTGAATCCGTCGAACTTATCGACATCCTTGCCGGACTGAAAACCGAATCTCTTGAAAGTATCGAAGGAAGCTTTTTCACTCAACACGGATATAACAAACTGACCGGTCTGCTTTATCATATCGTGAGTATAATTGGCTTTATTTACTGCAATCGCGATCCTATCGGGAGTATTTGCAACCTGAATTCCCGTATTAATAATACATCCGTTAGCCTTATCACGATGTCTTGCGGTAAGAACAAAGAGTCCGTATGTAAGTCTGTGCATGGGATTATCCGACATGATCTTATTCTCCTTCCTTTTTCCCGCTTCTTTATTTATGCTGTCTGCACCTGTGCCTTGCAGCTCGCCCCTTCTTTTTCTGTATTCCATGATCGGAAGATCGGCTGCGACAAGACTTTCTTTTGTATATAGGGATGATGCCTTCGGAAGCTGGGTTTCGACTATACGCTTATCCTGACGCTCTATCACCTTATTTGCTCTGCTGCCAAGCCATGCGATCATTTTATTGAGTGCATAGATTCCCGTGATCTTATTATAAAACCTGAGTGCGATTATGGAATTTTCATCATCCACGGGGATAAAATATGCAAGGATCATTATCTTATCCGTAACGTGGTTGAGCCACATATTGGGGAATTTGAAAGTAAGATTCGTAGATTTGATGGTACTTTCGTCAGCACCCTTGGGCTTCTGCCCGACATCGGATTCATTATCCGCACTTGTCTGAAGGGTATTGTGGTCAAGCCAGACGACCTTCGGCCCGTTGCAAAGGGTTTTATTTCCTCTTCCGATGGTCGTTCTGTGAACAAATGCCAGATGGGATACATCAAGCTGGTTTTCGATGACTCTCGAATACTGGACTTTCCAATGATCCGTCATCTCGTCCCAGGCAAATAAATAATCCGTCATTACATCAAAAACATCAGGCTCCGAGTCCGGTTTATCATCCCCGTACCACGCAAAGACGATCCCGCCGATCTCACGGGTTTCGCAGGATTTTAAGTTAAATCTGGAAAAATCAAGCTCCGAAGCCTTACCTTCGGAAGGAACATAGACGCATTTGCCGGAAGCATCATATTCTATACCATGGAAAGGACACTGGATATGACCGTCTTTCACACAGCCTTTTTGAAGAGAAGCGCCTCTGTGGGCACACAGGTCCGTAACGCAGCCTATTGTGCCTTCGGAATCACGATACAAAACAAGATTCTCACCGAATCTGCGCAGGGCAAGGATTTTGTTTTTCTTAATGGATTTTGACGAGGTTATGGCGTACCAATGGTTTTTGATCATATGATCGGTTCCTTATCAATAGTTGTCCGTGCAAATACAGTTTAAAGCTTTTATCCAACCATCTCAGAATCACTTATTCATTTAGATGATTTTTATTATATCCCTGCCATACTTTTCACGTATCTTTTCTTAAAATATTTAAATAATCTTCATACATAAATATTCTGTTTCGAGACTGATTAGTCTTTTCCTTAAGTATTCGTTTTTCAAGAAGTTTATCCACTGCGGAAGAAACCGTATTATAACTTAGTGACAGATCTGCAGCGGTATTTTTTATGTTGATAATAGGGTGCTGCTCTATATAATCAAACACTTTTCTTATATTATCATGTTTTTGAGCCATTTGACTTATAATCGATACATTATCATTATGGAGATCATTTAGTTTCTCAATCGTATCCAATGAATCTATGGCTGCAGCAGATACCGCCTCCAGAAAAAAGATGATCCACTGCTCATAGTTTCCGGATCTTCTAACCTCTGAAATCCTGTCATAATACTCAATCTGATTTTTCTTCAAAAAATAAGAGATATAAATAATTGGCTTGGAAATATAGCCCTGCTCCATTAAATAAAGCAGGATCATCATACGGCCAACTCTTCCGTTTCCGTCCAAAAAAGGATGAATGGTTTCAAATTGATAATGAATAAGAGCAATTCTTATTAAGGGATCATAGTCATCACCCTCATTCATATATTTTTCAAGATCACTCATTGAAGTACGCATATCTTCAACATTTGGAGGAATATACCTTGCTTCCTTTAACGTGCAATTCCTTGATCCTATCCAATTTTGAGATGTTCTGAACTCTCCGGGATTTTTATCACTGCCTCTCACACCGGAAAGCATTATTTCATGAATTTCTCGCAAAAACCGGTTACATAGCGGAAAACTATGCAAGCGATCTATGGCATATAAACAAGCCGACACATAGTTCACGACATCAGCAATGTCCAGGTTAGAATTCCTATCCATGGCAGGGTCCAGAAAATCATCCAAAGTACACTGAGTTCCTTCTATTTGGGAAGAGATAATAGCCTCTTTCCGAACATACATTGAAATAAACAATTCGACATTAGGAATATGATTTGCAGCTGTATCCAGGCGAACCAAATTTCTGTTTGCTTCCACAAGTCTTTTTATCATTTCACTGCCTATTTCCAATTCCGGCTTTGGAGGTAACGGACTGGGCCTAAAGGATCTGTATGCAGCATCCCCGCTCAAGTTATTTACATATTCTCCGGATCTTCCCATAAAAACTCCTTTTTTGATATACCAAGTCTATAATAGCTTGCTTATTTCGGAAAGTAAAGTGTTTTTGAAATATAGTATGCGCAGCGATTAACTTAATTCAAAATTTTTATAAAAAAATAAATAAAAGAAGAAAGAAGCACTTTTTATTTCAAAAAGTGCTTTTTTAGATCCATCTATATGTGTTCAGTAGATTCGGATATATCTAATTAATTTACTCTTCAAGTATCTTACATGCATAAGAGCAAGTTGCAGAAACTGTTATTTTTCTTCTCTCAGCGGCCTCAAGTATGGAATAAACCATCCTCTTTGCAATTCCTCTGCCGCCATATGAAGGATCAACCTCTGTGTGATATATGCACCATTCTGATCCTGATTCCCGATAATCACACTCCCCAACCAGTTTGCCACCATCATATGCAGCACTGCGAAGGTTTTCGAGTTCCATCACAACTTCAACCCCAAGTTTAGATTGCACCTTCAATGCACCAGAAGGGCATTGTTCTACAGTCTGCCAAATTTGCGGATTATCTGCACGTCCCAACTGAATCCAGGGTTTTCTTGACGGATCAAAAGTCTTCGGGCTTCCCTGAAAACATTTGCCAGCGTGAACGCACTTATCTGAATTCCAGAAAATCACTATTTCGTTGTTTTCGTATATTCGATGCATTATCTACCCTTATTGTATTGTGTTTCGTTATGCAGTAGCCAACTTTTCATATTCATCATAATGCTTATCAGTAGGAAACATCTTCCTCTTAACTTCAATCATAGGAACCATCTTATTATACGTGGAAATAATATAACTTCCGCCAAGTCTCCGAACTACATTTTTATCATATATTTTCAGGTTCACACCAACACAAAAATGCTCTATTCTAGCCAACAACACAGAAATGTCCTTGTATTCCTCGCTTCTGAAATGTTGTGCTATTTCCTCGATTTGCTTTGGTGTGTATTTATATAACTTATCTAAAGACTGTTCCTGCAAGTCATTGAATGCATTCAGCGTAGATTCTCTTCTGTTATGAATAACTTGGAATACAAAAGAGAACACAGATAACAAAATGGCAATTCCGGATAAAACAATTGAAATAATATCCATTCTTATAGTACTCCAAGCGGTTATTGATTAACTATGTCTATCATTTCTTCATACTCCCGGTTCCGCCCTCAACAACTCCGTCTCCACGGGCCACGGAAAAGACAGTACCGAAGAAGCATCTTACATCAAATGCAAAGGCCTTAAATCCGCCGGCCTCAAGTTTCTTAACATATTCACCGTCAAGCTTAGCCTTAACAGGGATTTCCAATTCATCACGGCCATTGATCTGTGCCCAGCCGGTAAGTCCGGGCTTTACATCATTGGCTCCGTACTTATCACGTTCAGCCGTCAAAAGGTCCTGATTCCACAATCCGGGCCTCGGACCGATAATGGACATGTTACCTATGAAGATATCCCAGATCTGAGGTAATTCGTCCAGGCTGTGTGCTCTGATAAACTTACCCACGCGGGTGATATACTGCTCAGGATTATCCAGCATATGAGTAGGCCTGTCGTGAGGTGTGGACATCTTCATGGATCTGAATTTATGAAGTTTAAAATACCGCTTATCCCTGCCAATTCGCTTCTGAGCAAAAAAAACAGAACCGGGATCATCTATCACTATAGCAAGACTCAGGATCAGATAGATCGGAGATAGTAAGATCAGGCCAAGAAGACTTAATACAATATCTATAAATCTCTTAATGCATATTTCGTAAAATCCACGCCTATGACGGGGACTTGTTTCATCCTCCGATGCCTCTTCCAAATGTCCCCTTATTCCATCGGCATTCTCAGGATCAGTCTCACACAGGACCAGTTTGACCCTTTTGCCCTCCATTGGATTTTTATCAACTCGATTATTCAACATGATTCTCCCTGTACCATTCAATTGCTGCTTCAATCCCTTTGTCAAAACTCCAATCTGGATCATAGCCCAAAAGCTTACGCGCCTTGGAAATATCAGCATTACTGTGTTTAATATCACCGGCACGATCCGGGCCAAAGTTGGGTTCAACATCAACACCCAACGCCTTGGTCAATCCGTAATAGATATCCATCAAATATTCCCTTCCGCCATAGGCAATATTATATGCCTCTCCTGCGGCCTCATGAGGTGCAAGGCATGCCTTCAAATTGGCTTCAATGACGTTCTCTATATATGTGAAGTCACGGCTCTGCTTTCCATCGCCATTGATTGTAGGCGTTTCGCCTTTGAGAAGTTGTCTTATGAACTTCGGGATTACAGCTGCATATGCTCCTTCAGGATCCTGTCTGCGGCCAAAAACATTAAAATATCTCAATCCGTATGTATCCAAGTTATAATGCCTTGTGTATTGCTTAGCCCATTCCTCATCTGCCCTCTTAGAAACCGCATAAGGAGAAAGAAGATTACCTTCTCTGCCCTCTGTCTTTGGAAGATTAGGTTCATCACCATATACGCTAGAGCTGGATGCATAAACAAACTTTTTTACACCATTTTGTCTGGCAGCCTCAAGCATATTCAGAGTACCCTGAATATTATTTGCACAATAAAACAAGGGCATCTCAATAGATCTGGGAACCGATCCCCACGCTGCCTGATTTAGGACGTAATCCACACCTTCACAAGCTTTCATACAGGTGTCTAAATCTTTTATGTCACCTTTTATAAATTCATAACGCCCCAAATATTCAGAATTACCGGTAAACAGATCCACATTGGCCTGTTTCCCGGTAGAAAGATCATCAAGGCAACGAACTTTATAACCAAGTTTAAGTATTGCTTCACAAAGATTTGATCCTATGAATCCGGCACCACCAGTTACAAGGAATAAACTATTATCAGGAAATTTTAAATTTTCGTATCCCATACATAAACCTCTTATACGACAAAAAGTTATTAATTCATCAAAATATAAACAGCTCGCAATTCAAAATTATTATTCCACAAATTCATAAAACCCTCATTAGTTTGAGCACTTAAAGATTCTTATTACAGTTTGAGCAACTTTCTCTAACTCATCTTCAGAAATGTTTGTACTACATGGAAGTGTAATTATCCTCTCCCATAAACATTCTGATACGTTCGTTTCACTCTTAGGGCAGGATTTATATGGTAGTTGTAGATGTACAGGTTTCCAGAAAGACCGTGCTTCAATGCCCTCTTCTTTTAACTTTACGCATACTTCTTTTGATTTCTCCAGTTTAGTTCCATCAGGTAACACAATTCCCGAAAACCAACATGAAGAACCCTCAGTAGTAGGAAAAAAAGAAATTCCAAAATTCATCAAACCTCTTAGGTGCTCTTCGTAATAATTTCTAACTTCTCTCTTTTTTTCTACAAAACAATCCAATCTTTCCATTTGTGCCACGCCCACAGCAGCCTGGATATTTGTCATCCTATAATTGAAACCCACTTCATCAAAATCATAATCGGGCCATACACGAGCAGTTGTGGTCAAATGGCGTACATGATCCAGCAGTTCTCGATCACATCCTACGACAGCGCCTCCGCCACCACAAGTAATTGTTTTATTTCCGTTAAAACTCAAAACTGACAAATCCGCTAATGCGCCAAATGTCTTTTCTTCATAAGTAGCCCCGATAGCACAGGCAGCATCAACTATAAGCGGAATATTATAATCATCCGCGATTTGCCTGAATTCTTTCATAGCGGGAATATTACCTAATGTGTAAACCGGCATTAACGCTGCAATTCGCTTCCCATTTTCTATGTGGTAAAGTTCCCCATTACTCCTTCTCTCACAATGGAATTCTAACTCATCTCTTACAACTCCAGGTGCAAGGCACCAATTATCATTTTCTATATCCATTAACCACGGATCTGCCCCACAGTGTCTCACAGCATTTGCTGATGCTATAAAAGTAAATGATGGAATGATTACAAGGTCACCATATTTTACTCCCATAGCAGTTAGGGCTGCATGTATTCCAGTCGTTCCTGAGGACGTTGCCACCGCTGATGCGCTACCGGTTGCTTCAGCTACCATTTCTTCAAATCTAGTGACATATTCACCTACAGAAGAGACAAATGTGGTATCTATACAATTATCCAGATATTTCTTCTCGTTTCCATCTAAATTCGGCACCGCCAAAGGTATCATAATATATTCAATCCTTTCTTACATCTTTCCGTCAAGACTCTTTCCTGTTTCAATGTGTTCAAAGTTAGGAAGATACTGCCTCATAATTCTAACAATATCTGCCTTAGAACAATTTGAACTTTCAAAAGCAGAATCAAGTGTATTTATCAGTTCTATGACCCTGTTCCTATCAGGCACAGCCTTATCCATGATAATCCCCAAAGAATCATATGTACTCAAATCCACCGATTCCCCTTTAACATAAAACTCTTCAAATGCTTTTTCACCGGAAGTATCAGATTTACTAAAATAAACAGGGTATGACTTTCCCGCTGACCAGATTCTGCTCTTTTCAATTGCTTCTTCATCAGAAGAACAATAATCGATACTATAGCCCATAGCACATAAGAGATCTTCGGCTATCTTATCAAACGTAGTCATTTGTGCATCTTCAAGTTTCGGGAAGAAAATGTTTCTATTTGATCCGAGCATCGCAGAAAGCATGCATATCTGCCCGGATTCTTCAGGGCTCACAAAAAATCTCTTTACATCAGATGGTGCAGATAGTGGCTGATGTCTATTAATTCGTTCTATAAATCCAGCAGGTAATGATCCATTGGAAAAGGCAACATTTGCAAATCGGGCTGTTTTAACAGGGAAAGATGTAGAGTATGAAAAAATGAGATCCTCCATTATCCTCTTACTGGCCCCCATAATGTTGACAGGATTTGCTGCCTTGTCCGTAGAAACACAGAAATATAATTCAGGTGGATTTTCCTCAAGAACGTCCAAAAGATATTTTGCACTTATGACATTATTTCGCAAAAGTGCCTCAACACTATATATATCCTTTTCTGATCTAACATGCTTATGCGCACTAAAGTTACCCACAATATCAAAACCAAACGATCCATCCAAACGCTTATGGTGTGCAAACATTCGTTTAAATGTTACAGAACTGTAATCCATTGGGTAAGGCAAATAAATATCCGGAATAACTCCAGAAAGTTGATAACTAGATCTCAAAGAACGGGTTAATTCCGTCAAAGCATTTTCATTGGTATCAACAACAACCAATTCAGCAGGTTTAAAAGGTAGAATAGCCCGAATAAATGACGAACCTATAGATCCTGCTCCGCCAATAACCAGAACACTTTTACCTTGGATTATCTCACAAAGTCTTTCAGAGTTATCTTCAATATCCTTTTGAAACATTGAACAGGGGCGTTTTACAACATATTCATAAATAAATGAGTCTAGATCAAACATATTTCTTACCCTTTACTATGCTGTCTGATATTTATAGTCTCCAGTAACTATATCCGGCACGTTCATATTCTTTACGATTCAAAAGTCCTTTGATATCAAGGAGAACTTTTTTGCCATTTCGGAAGAATTTGTTCATCCTTTCTATGGTTATATTTGCAAACTCTTCGTGAGCAACAGCAAGAATAACTGCATCCATATCTCTTATAGAATCTATATCTGTAAAGTCAACACCATATAGTTTTCTAGCCTCATCTGCATCAGCCTGAGGATCAGCAATTACCGGCTTAATTCCGTATTCGCCCAATTCATTAACGATATCGATAATCTTAGTATTTCTTGTATCAGGGCAATTTTCTTTAAAAGTAAAACCAAGTATTGCAACTTTTGCATTTTTAACAGCCATGTCAGCAGCAATAAGATTCTTAACGCAGTTCTCTGCTACATACTTACCCATATCATCATTTATCCGACGACCGGAAAGTATTATCTGACTATGGTATCCCAACATCTCAGCTTTATAAGTGAGATAATATGGATCAACTCCAATGCAATGGCCACCTACAAGTCCGGGATAGAATTTAAGAAAATTCCATTTGGTTCCTGCGGCTTCAAGGACAGATTTTGTATCGATACCCATTTTATTAAAAATAATCGAAAGTTCATTCATAAAAGCGATATTTATATCTCGCTGACTATTCTCAATTACTTTAGCAGCCTCAGCAACCTTTATTGATTCTGCTCTATGGACCCCCGCATCTACAACCAATTCATAAACCTTGGCCACGCAGTCAAGTGTCTCTTCATCCATACCGGAAACAATCTTTTTAATCGTCTCAAGCCTATGCACTTTATCTCCGGGATTTATACGTTCCGGAGAATAACCTATTTTAAAGTCAATACCACATTTAAGGCCGGATTCTCTCTCCAAAATTGGAACGCAGACATCCTCTGTAACACCAGGGTAAACGGTGGACTCAAACACCACAACAGATCCCTTTGTTAGATTTCTTCCAAGAATTGTCGATGCGCCCTCAACCGGTGACAAATCCGGGGTATGATCATCATTAACAGGTGTAGGAACCGCTACTATATGAAACTTGGCATCACGAAGCCTTGATTCATCAGCAGTAAATTCAACCGAAGTCTTTGATATAGCCTCATCACCAACCTCTCGAGTAGGATCGATACCATTTTTATACTGTTCGATCTTATGCTCATTAAGATCAAATCCAATAACATCAATTTTCCTTGCAAAGGCAACAGCTATTGGCATTCCAACATAGCCAAGGCCTACAAGAGATAATTTTTCACTTTTGCTAACTAATTTTTCATATAAATCCATACTAACTCCTTATAGAAACTATTTTTTTACAGTTATTGATATCAAAAACTCTTTACTTAACATTTCTTTGGGATATTCCTTGCATAATCACGCCTATCGCCACAAACAGAAATGAAAACAAAAATTCACCGGTTAAAACTAGGCATTCAAAAGACCCCATTATGATATAACCCACAAAAAACACCAACGGAAACATATATTTCGATATTTCTCTGGGGGAACAGTTTAACATCAACTTGATAGAAAAAAATAAACCTCCAAATACAACAAAAGCAAAAAGAATGCCAGCAATAGTGCCAAAGCAATAGGCTATCTGAAGAAATGAATTATGCGTGTGACCATATTGAACATCCAAAAAAACACTAACATTCACCTCTCGATGCCCTAGCAGATTCAACCGCTCTATGAAGTATTTCCAAATATATCGTCTTATGCCCGGAAAAGGCATTTTATCGTATCCGACATATGCTCCATTAACAACTTCCATTTTCATGGCAGGATGGTATTTATCACTTCCTGGTTCAATCCCATCGTCATATTCATAAACCCACTCTCCCCACGGGTATTCTTCTGACCTCTCAATGGTAGGAGAAGTTGCAATACTCACACTACCAATAAATACTGTTATAATTCCATTATATGACTTTGCTTCCAAAGAAACCTGTTTTTCTCTTAAGCCTATAGTATCTATAAGTCTTGTCAAGCCACTTCCATTCAAAGCTTCTTCAAAAGAAGTGTATTTTTCAGAATCAATAGGATCCCACGAATGAACTTTATCCTCTGAATAATCCCTATACCATATAGGATGATGCCTTAGAGCTGGTATATACCTGGCACACATATATACAGGTACAAGAAGAATTACAAACGTCAATAATACTAACGTTGCTCTAGATAACAAGTATAAAAATCGTTTTCTATGCATTTTCAACGCTAATACCAAGTAGAAAGCCGCCATCATGGTCAATCCAGCAAGCAGTGCGCCCCTTGATGCGGTAAAAAATATAAAATCCAAGAGCGAAACCGATAAAAGAAATAGTAATATTTTTATAATCTTACTATTGATTTTTTTTCTATCTTCCTCTGATTTGCCAAACTCATATGATAATCTGGTCAAAAAAGCAACAAGTGAAATGATGTAAAACATAGCATTGACATTCGAATTAGTAAAATGACCATAATACCTTGGTCCCATATCGTATGGCCTGTAAAGAAAAGCCCTTATTTGAATCCAAAAAAACGAAAAAATTATTCCATCAGATATCGCAATGATTGTCAGATCATTGTTGTCATCAATCATTGAAAAAAGGTAATAAGATCCAAACATCACCAAATACCACAAAGGCCAAATGGCAACGTTTCTGGAAACAATCAAAAATATCATTAAAACAAACCATAAAAGCTGGTATATATTTATTTTTCTTTCACTTAGTTTTCTCTCAACAAATACATAGTATAGTACGCGGATTGATATCAATCCATATAATCCCACATTGATTATCGCAGCTATGATTTGTCTATCAAAATCTGTTCCAGGAGCAAAGAACTTAAACGCCGGATATGAGAAAACTGCAAATAGAATAATCCACACTAAATAAGGGATTTTTATAAAATCCCTTATTTTTAACTTGCACATAATCATAGGAAAAATGCAGAAGCCAATACAATTAGAAGCTAACGCCCACTGTGCACCGTTTCCTATATCTCTCCAGACACCAATCCAGCAAATCCCTACAGTACACACAAAACATACTATATAATTTATATTGATTTTCGATAACTTTATTTTCAATTTATACTACTGTCATTCATTGTAGATTGCATATTATCATTACAATCAACAAAATTTATCCTCTCTTCTTCAATAACCAACGGCCTTTTCATAACTCGAGCATTAATGCTCAAAATGTATTCACCTATAAGCCCTAAAAAAATCAGTTGAACGGCACCCAAAAAAAACATTCCTAAAACCATTGGAGCTGTACCCGCATTAAACCTGTCCCAATAGATTATCTTTAACACAAAATATATAACACCTATGATAATGCTCACCAAAGCGATAGAAAAACCAACGAATGTAGCTGCTCTAAGTCCCACTTTTGTATAAGATGTAAAGCTGAGCATTGCGGCATCGTACAAGGTTCCAAAATTATTATGAGTTTTTCCTGCTCTTCGTTTCTGCTGAGTATAAGGTAATATTTTAATCTTATACCCCAATTCCGCCACAACTCCTCGAAGAAATGGAATTGGATCATCCAGCTGACGCATCACTTCCACAAACGATCTATCATATAGTCCGAATCCAGTAAAATGCTCGATTTGTTCTACATTAGAAAATTTATGAATGGTCTTATAGTAACAAGATCTTAGAAAATACATAATCTTATTTTCTTTGCTTGTCGTTTTTTGCATGACAATTATCCTATTGCCAGCTTCCCATTCAGCTATCATCTGGGGTATGCATTCAGGAGGGTCTTGAAAATCACAGCACATAAGAATGGTACAGTCACCGTTAGTCTGCAGCATTCCATAATATGGTGAGTTAAACTGCCCAAAATTTTTTGCATTGAAAATAGCTTTGATTTTTTTGTTATCATTGCATATTTCTCTTAAACATCTCCTCGTATTATCAGTAGAATTATTGTCTATAAACACAATCTCAAAATCATAACCACTAAGTTTCTGAACAAAAACTTTTATCAAAGCTTCACTTATAGGCTTTACATTTTCTTCTTCATTGAAACAAGGAATCAACACACTGATAGTCTTCATAATGATATAGTCCTTTTGGTAATCATTTTTTTTATACCTTCGGCAAACCCTACTTGAAGTTCATATCCCGTATCCAGAAACAATTTTTCGTCACTAGTTTCTATTCCATATACATTGTCATCTTCTGATGAAAATATACATAATTCATTACAATCCATAACATTTGCAATATCCGAAACAAAATCCCTTAATGGCCTTGAAGTTTTATTAGCTATTCTATATGTTGCTGATGTATTCACTTTATCGCCCAATAAATAGAACAGCATTCCCGCATCTGTTTCATACAAATAATTCCACATTTGTGTTCCGGAAGAAAAATAAGCATATTGGTTCGAAGAAAAACAATCTATAGCATAATTAATCATAGTATCTTCACTATCATTAGGGCCATAAACACTAAAAATCCTCCCCCAAATATGCACCATATTATATTCGTCACAAAGTTTTCTGCTCAATATACCAGAAGTCAACTTGCCTATTCCATACGCAGTAACAGGAGCAAATTTAGTTGTATCATCTATAATGCCTTTCACAGGTCCAAATTCCGCTTGTGAACCCGCACCAATAAATTTCTTACACCCGCATTTTCTTGCCAATTTAACAGCACTCAACGTAAACCTAATATTCTGTTCTTGAATTATGGGATTATCTCGTTCAGTTTTTTTAGTCCCAATCCAAGCAAAATGATAAAATGCATCGCAGTCAATTGGCAAATCATCTATCAAATCATACTCATCGATATTATAATGTACAACGTGAACACGCGAAGAGGGAATAACTCTATCTTCCCGCAATGATCCCTTTCGAATTATAGCGTACACTTCAGTATTATTTTTAACCGCAGAATCAATCAAAGCGGTCCCCATCATACTTGTTGCACCAGAAACAATTATCTTATTCATTATCTTGAAAATCTTCCAAACTCATAGCCATCAATCGGTCATATAAATTTCTATCAATCAACGGTTCCTGATCTTGATTAGGTTTGCCAAATTCCAGCTTGGGTGTTACATACGTATCTTCTCTTATCATAATTTGTAAAAGTTCCGGGCCCTTGCCCCATTGAATCGAAGCAGTCTCATTTAATTCAATACTTTTTGCATTAATACCATAAGCTTTTGCAATCTTTTCAAAATCCGGAGAAGTATATCCGCCTATCGGAACAGTTTGTACGTACCTACCATCAAAATACATCTCCTGAAAGTGTCGTATCATCCCGAGTGCATTGTTATTCAAAACTATGATTTTTATTGGAAGCTGTTCTCTGGCAATGAACTGAAGTTCCTGAATATTCATTTGCAATCCACCATCTCCGGTTATACAATAGACACTCTTTTTTCCCGAACCATAATATGCACCTATTGAAGCTGGCAATGAATAACCCATTGCACCATGTCCACCAGAAAAAAGAACTTTCTGATTACTCTTTATCTTAAATGATTGCGCAACCCATACCTGATTTTGTCCAACATCTGTCGTGATATTTACATCATCTGGAATAGTATCACTTAATTGCTTCATCAACTGAGCAATTTTATTATCGTCTACTTTGGATAACAATTCTCTGATTTTCTCACATACGTTAAACCAGTTAGAATAATCAGCCACGTTCATCTTTTCAAGTGATAATATCACATCATCGATATCAGCTTTAACTGGATGTTCATCCTTATGAACCTTGTATTCCAACTCCCCATCATCGATATCAAAACGTAAAATTCTGGCATTTGGCGCAAATTTCTCTCTACATGCGCCTACTTGTCGTATGTCTACACGAGACCCCACTGATATAACAAGATCAGCTTTAGCCACAATAAAATTGGCCGCTCTTGTACCATATGCGCCAATAAATCCAAAGTAATTAGGATCAGACTTCATTATATCAAACGCTATCATTGAAGATACAACTGGAATATTCAATTTAGATAAAACATCTCTAATCCTGTTTTCACAGAATGCGGACTTTATGCCTGCGCCAATCAAAAATACCGGAGCGGACGCCTCACTCAATTCTTTTTCAATTAGTTCTTGGATGTTGGCATTAATACCTTTTTGGGTTTCATTAGGGACTATTTCATTTGCATTCACAGATACTTCTTGTCTAAAAATATTCATAGGAATATCAAGAAGAACCGGTCCTTTTCTGTCTGAAATGCATATTTCATATGCTTTATCCAATTCAGTAATTAGTTTTTCCGCACTTTCTACATATACCGCGTATTTAGTGATAGGCTTTACCACAGAAACAATATCTGTTTCCTGAAAACCTCTTTGCCTGACTCCTAAAATGCCTCTAGCCTCGTTGCTATTAACCTGGCCCGTAATGAATATCGTAGGTATGGAATCGAAAAACGCATCTGCTATCCCCGTTATCAGATTTGTTGCACCCGGTCCTGATGTGGCATATGCTATGCCAGGTTTTCCTGACGTCTGAGCATAACCACATGCAGCTAATGCAGCTCCTTGTTCGTGATAAGTCACATGTGCCGAGATTTTATCAGAATAGCTTCCAAAAGAATCCATAAGCTGAGTAACCATACCACCCGGATATCCAAAAATGTCTGTTATGCCTTTTTTTATTAAAAATTCAACGATGTAATCTGATACTTTCATTCGATATATTTTCTATGTTACTTATTTCCTACTGCTTGAATTATGACTTCGGCAATATAATCTATCATCTCATCAGTCATTCCCGGATAAACGCCTACCCAGAAGGTATTATTCATAATGTAATTGGTATTCGTCAGATCACCAACAACACTATATCTGTCGGTTCCTCTTATCTGGTCAAAGCAAGGATGCTTGATAAGATTTCCACTGAACAAGAGCCTCGTTTGGATATTGTGATCTTCAATATATCTGGTAACCTGATTTCTGGTCACACCGGCATTTTCCTTAACGGAGATTAGGAACCCAAACCAGCTGGGATCAGATCCTTCTGCAGGTTCAGGAAGAATCAATTTATCCTCTACGCCCTTGGATGTAAGATTATCGTTAAGCCTCTTCCAGTTATATTTTCTTTTCTTAATAAAAGAAGGGAATTTCTTCAACTGTTCACAGCCAACAGCAGCCTGCATATCGGTAACCTTAAGATTATACCCGAAATGACTATACACATATTTATGATCATACCCTAACGGCAATTCTCCATACTGTCCATCAAAACGATGCCCACAGTAATTATCAGTTCCGGAAGGACATATACAATCACGTCCCCAATCACGGAATGAAAGAATCAAGCGATGCAGCTGAGCATCATTAGTATAAACGCACCCTCCCTCTCCCATGGTCATATGATGAGGGGGATAAAAAGAACTGGTTCCGATATCTCCCCATGTTCCGGTGAATCGCGTTTCTCCATTAATAGTATATTTCGATCCAAGTGCATCACAATTATCTTCAACAAGCCACAGATCATGCTTATCGCAAAATCCCTTTACAGCTTTAAGATTAAATGGATTTCCCAGTGTATGAGCAATCATAACAGCCTTTGTTCTAGGGGATAATGCATCTTCCAGTTTAGTAACATCAATATTATATTGTGGGATAGTCACATCGACAAAGACAGGTATTGCTCCATACTGAATTGCAGGTGTTACAGTTGTAGGGAAACCACAAGCTACAGTAATGATTTCATCTCCTGGTTTTATCTGCCTATCTCCAAGTTCTGGGGCTGTAAGTGCCATAAATGCAATGAGATTTGCAGAAGATCCGCTATTAACCAAGTGCGCCCATTTAACTCCAATCCATTCGGCAAAGTCTTTTTCAAATCGATCTGCAAACCTTCCAGTTGTCAACCAAAAATCAAGCATAGCATCGGTAAGCGACTGCATTTCTTTTTCATCAAATACTCTCGAAGCATATGAAATCCTGTCTCCCGGTTTAAACTCATTCTTCGATTCTTTAAAATCATGGTAATACTCTGCTACCAAAGACTTAATCTGAATTCTTGCTTCTTCTTCATTATTCCACATTATATATTCCGCTCTCCCAGTATTCCTCAATCTGTTTATTCATACACTCATCTATATTACCGCAATTTGAATAGCACTTAGTCCATTCGATAGTTTTAGAGATGGCAGTATCAAGATTCCAAACAGGCCTCCATCCAAATACTGACTTCAATCTTGAACAGTCAAGTTTAAGATAATTTGCCTCATGTGGTCCTTCATTATTTTGAACAATGCATTTTAAATCATCGCCCCATTTTTCAATAAATCTTTCTACCAGCTTTCCTGTTTTATAACAATCAGTGTCATCCGGACCAACATTATAATAGCCGGCATATCTATTATCATCATACTGCTTTGCTGCTATCATTAAATATGCAAAGCATGGTTCAAGCACATGCTGATAGGGCCTGGTTGAAAACGGGTTTCGAACAACGATTTCTTCATGTTTTATAGCAGCCCTTATACAATCCGGAATAATTCTATCGGGAGCAAAATCTCCTCCTCCAATCACATTTCCGGCTCTCGCAGTCGATATGGCTTTTTTTCCATCCGTAAAAAAACTGTTCTTATAGCAATGCGTAACCAGTTCAGAGCAAGACTTAGAATTAGAATAAGGATCATATCCATCAAGCGGATCATTTTCCCTATACCCCCACTCCCATTCTTTATTATCATATACTTTATCAGTAGTGACATTAAGAAAAGACTTAACAGAATCGGTCATCCTAACGCATTCTAGAACATTCACAGTACCCATGACATTAGTTTGGTATGTCTCAACCGGATTCATATACCCAATTCTGACAATTGGCTGCGCAGCCATATGAATCACGATTTCAGGGTGGTATTCATCAAACATACTTTTTAAACCTGCCAGATCACGAACATCTCCCTTTACGTGATTAATCTTTTTTTTAATATCACATATATCAAACAGTCTCTTTTCTTCTTTAGAACAAGTAGAATATCCTAATACTTCAGCACCATACCTTAATAAAATAGTCGTAAGCCAAGAACCTTTGAAACCGGTATGACCTGTAACCAATACCCTTTTTCCTCTGTAAAATTCCGGATCAAATATCATTTTTCTTCCCCTAATCAGCCCATCTCATCCAAGGCGCTTTACCAGTTTTTATCATTTTCTCAAGCATATTTTTTTCACGAAGATTATCCATGCACTGCCAAAAGCCTTTATGCATATAAGACATTAATTGCCCCTCTTTTGCAAGTTTTTCAAGAGGAGACTGTTCAAAAACCGTATCATCACCATCTATATAATCAAATATTTCAGAATTCAAAACCATAAATCCAGCATTGATAGGCGAACTGTCATTAAGACTTTTTTCTCTAAAGGATTTTACAGCATTGTCACCTCCAATATCTAAAACTCCTTTTGATTGATCCTGTAAAACAGCAGTAAGGGTTGCGATTTTTCCGTGATCACGATGGAATTTTATCAGTTCATTAATATCTACATCACACACTCCATCTCCATACGTCATAAGAAAGGATTCATTCTCTAAATACTTTTTTACCCTCTTTATCCTACCACCAGTCATAGTATTCAAGCCTGTATCAACAACTGTCACCTTCCAAGGCTCCGCATGTGACTCGTGAACTATCCTAACCTCATCTTCGCCACGAAAGTCAAAAGAAATATCACTGCTATTTATAAAGTAATCAGCAAACCACTGCTTAACCATTTGTTGTTTATATCCGGCACATATTATGAATTCGTTGTGACCATAATACGCATAACTCTTCATAATATGCCAAATAATCGGCATACCGCCTATCTCAATCAAAGGTTTAGGCGTATAACCACTTTCCTCAGATATACGAGTTCCAAACCCTCCAGCAAGTAAAACTGTTTTCAACGTTTTTCCTCCATTTTTATACTACTCTCCGTCTATGCAGATAGAATTCAATCCGTAATATGAAGCCGTATTTTTGTTAGTACCGAAATTATAATCAGTAGATAATTCATAACATATAAAACCATCTATTCGATCCGGGTAATCTTCCTTACTTATTACCAAATCCATCTCGTCTGTGGTTTGAATCAAATCAAGCAATTGTCTTACATCGGAATTATAATCCTGATAAACACCAGCCCTTAACCCATTAAATATCTTTAATGACGAGTTTTCTCTAGCGGAATATCCATCAATGGCGAGTATTACAATCAACAACACCGAAATATAAATGCAAAAAGCAGTAATATCTTTTACTTTTTCTCTAATATATGCACCACAAACAATAGCAAAATTTGAAGTTGAAAGAAGAAATGCAATATCAATTATCTGTACAGTTCTATTTGGGAAAGAATAATATACAAAATTGCTGTATCCTAACGCTACAGGAAATGCTACAATAACCGGAACAAGCAATGCAAATATGCTAACAATAGCATAATTTCTAAATTTATCCTTCTTTTGAACAAACAACCCACACCCAAGTAATATCAGCATAATTACTACCCAATCCGTCTGAGTTGAATAAAACTGAAATCTATCTTCATACTCTACAATTCCCGCAACGATAGCCTTTATCGGGTGGATTCCGGAATCGTCAATAACACTATGTCTTGCGAAATTTCCTGGAGATAAAGCATTAAAAAGACTGAACAAAACCCATAATGACAGGAAAACAATTTGGTTTTTATCAAGTCCATGATTACACAAAAAAATATATGTAATAATCAGCAGAATCAATGAGCACCCCAAAGCAGGATCAACCAACGACCCACCGCAACAGATTAATCCAAACAAAATTCCAAAAGCAAAGTATTTTTTTTCTTTAGTTTTACAATAAAGCAAAAATAATGAAGCGCCTATAAGTGCACAACTTGCCGGAATCGTATACGTAATAGCACAAGCAAGTTGGTAAAACGACTCCTGCAGCTGTTTATATGCCGTTGTCATATAGATAATGGAAACAAAAACAACAATCCATGATAGATTAAATCTTGATGTATGTCGAAGCAAAATCCAACAAAAGAATAATATTGAAAAATAAAATAAAATGACGTTAAAAAACATCAAGAATCCTAGTCCATCCATACTTAAGATGTTAATCGGGCTTAAAATTGCATTCAAAAAGAGACTGGTATAAAATCCAAGCCAGCCATAATAATTAGTTTTAATATAATCAGCCCCCAATTCAATGTGTTTTGACATTGATAGTTCTGAACCTTTTAAATGATTTGCAGCCGAAAAATCATCTCCTGAAAAAACCGAGAAGCTGGCAGATCTTGCGTATGGATAGACCATAGCAAAAATCAAAACAATCCCACAAATCAAAGCAATATATTTTTTGTAATTGGATATAATATTTTTCATTTGAACACTCATCTTACTCAGTATAATAAAAGATAGATACTTCAGAATTGTCAAAAACCTTTTCACCTAAAATCGGTTCATATTTCATTTCATCCCCATAATTCAACCAAATATAATAATGCATACCTATACTATTATATGACCTCACCTGATCATATGCGTCCTCCAAAGTCTCCGATTTATGAATCACACTATCGGTTTTACAGAACCGCTCACTTATCACTCCAGGAACATAACTCTTGATATTCATGATAATAACATCTTGCGGTAATGTGTTATTTCTTATCCAATCATAGGCCTCAAACTGTTGAGCGGAGATATAATTAATCTCTTCACCAGTCAAATCTTCATCCGCAACATGATTTAGATGATTTATTCCTCTGCTTATTCCGTTCCTCATAGCATCACCTTTGAATCCATCAAGAAAACATGCACAAGATATCAATAAAATTAAAGCATATACTATTATAATCGAACCTTTCAATAACGAAATTTGATCAATTGTAATATTATAATTCTTAATCATCCAAATAAAGCAAAGTGGGAAAATGCTCATCACAAAATACATATTACTTTTACCAAGCATTGTGATCAGTATAGTCAAAAGGACTCCTGTAAGAATAGAAATCGAAAACATCACATCAAATACATCCCACTTTCTTTTGGCAGAAGCAATAACAGAGGATAAAAATGCAATTGGATTGCTTAATGCAAAAAAACAAATCACAAATATCGGCACTCCTAAAAACATAGGGCTTTTCCATTCGCCAAAACATGTGATTTTATCATATAGTCCCTTTAAATAATCATTAAAAATCGGTTTAAAGACTATCTGTGTTCCTACACTCCAATCTCTCGATTTGGTAATGAATATATATACAAATACAAAAATCCCTCCGGATATTATCCCAAATAATAATCCATCAGTAAAATGCCTGGTTTTAAGTAGCCATAAGCAATATATCCCTACACAAACAAGAACAATACTTGCATGATTCGCCTTTATACCGCACAAAGAAAAAAAGGAAAGGAAAAACGCAATTTGAAGAAAAAAGTTTTTTCTCTTAACTATTTTTACGAGTAAAGTTATCGTGTATAAAAATGCTGCCGTACCATACTCATACCCAAACGGAGCATGTAACATGTGCTCTGCATAAGTAACTATAACTATTTTTTCAAATCCAGATGTGAACAGTATTTGAAAAATAACCAATGTTTTTTTTCGTGCATCATTGGTAAACTCCGAAACAAGAACATATATACTGGCAATCAACAAAAATGAAGATTGAATAACTGTAAATCCAAATCCCAAATTAATTGCCCTTATTTTTGTGACCATACTTACAAAGGCAAGCTGAGCAGATGAAAAATAATGATATCCAAATTTGACAGGATAGTTCCTAAAATCAATAGGAGGATACTCATATTTCAACGAAATCAAATTGCCAATCCAATACATTGGATCATTAGAAAGAATGTTTCGGTCAACATATGGAGGAGTAGCGTTTCCTAAACTATATAATATAAACGACAATCCAAAAAGCAAAGAGATAAACGCGAGCACAAGCAAACTATCGATTTTGCATATCTCCGCCTGTTCCTTACCACCTCTCTTTTTAGAAAAATAGTGTAAACATACTATTGAAAGTACGAAAAGTAATAGCAATATCTTTCTAACATGGACTCCATGGAAAAAAATGGAGAAGAAAAAATATAGAAAAATCTGGAGAACATAACTTCCCCAGCCAAGCCAACAAACTTTCTGCAACAAAGAATCAAATCTAACATTACATATAGTATATATGGATGATGTCATGACAAGCATAACAATGTTATAGCCAAAAAACAAAATTCCATCTATTATATTATGGGCATGTAGAATCGATACAATTTCGCAAAAGCAGAAAAATACCAGAAATATAATAAGAGAATAATATAATCTGGAGTTTTTATATGCAATATACTTGTATTTCTTCATATTTTATGATTGGCAATCTTTTCAAATAAGAAATCCGCGAATTCAAAATCTAATTCCGTATCAATATCTACACTTCTATCATTTGGCATTATATATGCGTAGCTTCCTTTTTGATAAAAAAATCTATCTTGTTTAAATCTATTGATGTCAGCAATATATATAGCTCCATTTAATCTAAAATATTTTCCAGCATCTTGTCTTCGTCCGATTTTATCCGGCGAAATAAAACCATTAAGGTCACAATCGTTTCCCAGTTTTCCCGTCCAAAGCGGAGAGTGTTCAACTGGGCAAACAGAAACAACTGCAAAAGATGCTCTATCATCATATAGTCTATATGCCTGACGTATATCATCTGCTGTTCTCAATGGTGATGTAGGTTGAAGCAAACAAAACGTATCAAATTCCAGGCCTACCTCCTCATATTTATTAAGTACCTCACTAACTACATCCCAGGAACTTGAAATATCTGATGCATTTACAGTACTACGAAGAAAAGGAACTTTCGCACCATATGCCCGAGCTATATCCGCATACTTTTCAGAATCAGTTGAAACCATAACCTCATTAAAACATTCTGATTTAAGTGCAGCTTCAATACTATGAGCGATAAGTGGCTTTCCGGCAAGTTCCTTGATATTTTTGTCAGGCAAGCCTTTTGATCCACTTCTAGCAGGTATTATTGCAATATTTTTCATCATTCTCCCAAATTATAAAAATGCTTTTTCAAGTCTATATTTCCATCCAAAACCGTTTCTACGATCTTAGATGATATCATTTCAGATGCAACTCCATCGCCATAAGGGCTCACAACATCCTTACAAATACGCTTATGATTATCAGACATTGCAACAATAATCGAGGCAATAATCGACTGTGAATCCGATTTGCAATCAATAACGCTTTCAGATCTAAGTCTTCCCTTCTGCCGATCACCGATATTAATTGTAGGTATATGCAAAGCAGGTGCTTCAATAATTCCGCTAGATGAATTTCCTAAAACAAATTCAGCATATCGCATCGCAGATAAATATCTATTAACACCAAGAGATGAGTATACATGAATATTAGGTAATTCTTTTTCTGCTTTTTCCAATAATTCATTGATGAGGTTACCACCCTGATCGGCATTGGATTTGGTGACAATAAACTGAATATTCGAAAAGTATTTTATCGCCATCAAAAATTCATGAATCAGTTTTGTTACATCTTCGCCACTCATAGTCACAGGGTGATAAGTACACAATGCATATTTACACATGGGCAGCCCCAAATCTGACAGTAAATCATCCTTGGCAAGAAAACATGTATTTAATACATTATCGATACTTGTTGATCCGAAATTAAAAACCCTTTGAGGATCTTCTCCTAATTGTATTACTCTTTTTTGGCTGTCTTTATTGGTGACAAAATGAAGATAGCTCATCTTGGTGATTGAATGTCTTATCCATTCATCAATAGCACCTTCCGTCGTATCTCCACCACAAAGATGACAAATCGGTGTCCTCGTATTTCCTGCTGCAATTGCTATAGCAAGCATCTCATACCTATCCCCAAGTAGAACAACTGAATCAAATTTCTCTTTGAAAAATAATTCTGTAAATTCCACTAATGCAACACTCTGATTTCTCGAAATGTCTTCTTCAGAACGAGAATTAACAGGTATCGCTACTCTATAATCTATACGATCATCTATTTCATCGACAGTCATCCCAAAATCCAAGGATAAATGTGTTCCTGTCACAATTAAAGCAACAGATAACTCATCACTTTCTTTCTTCCTCAGTTTCTTTATAACAGGGGAAAGAAGCCCATATTCAGCTCTTGTAGACGTCACAACAGCAATTCTTTTCATATCTCAATCAGTTCATCCTCATCAAAATCTCTTACTGCTTTTGTTCCTAAAACAGAATTCCAAAGCATCGGAGATATCCCCGTACCGGGGCGTTTAGTTGTAAGGTTTGAATCACTCAAAATTTCTCCTTTTTTTATTGGTTTTGCGGCAATAATACTCTTTCGAGCTATATTCATATTTTTCATTTCGGATTCAGCAGGAACTTTTATCCCATCCCCTAAAGCTAATTCGATATTACGTATTGCATCAACCATGGCTTTAAGTTCATTAGGTTCCAGACTTGCCTTATGGTCAGGACCACTCATAGACCTATCAAGTGTAAAGTGTTTTTCAATCACAGATGCGCCCATAGCTACAGCCGCTATCGGCACTTCAATGCCATTTGTGTGGTCTGAATATCCAACACTACACCTATAACGCTCCTTCAATGTAATCATAGCTTTCAAATTAACATCTTCCATAGGCGTTGGATAATTCGTAGTGCAGTGCAGAAGAGTGATTTTTCCAGCGCCATTATCAATTAACACCTTAATTGCTGCATCAACATCCTCTATAGTGCTCATTCCTGTTGAAAGAATTATATCTTTTCCAGTCTTAGCAATTTCAACAAGATAAGGATAATTTGTAATTTCTCCTGAAGGAATCTTCCATATAGATTGTAGATTATTCAAAAAATGAACGCTCTTTGTATCAAATGGAGTGGACAAAAATTCAATTCCGATATTTCTACAATAATCCGATAATTCAATATAGTCTTCTTCCCTAAGCGTCAGTCTACCGAGCATCTCTATCTGAGATTCTTCGATACCAAGGTTTTGTTTCTGATACTCCGCCATTACCGCATATTTTGATGCAAGTTTTTTCGGGTCGAAAGTTTGAAATTTTACAATATCTGCGCCGCATCTCTTTGCCTCATCAACAAGCCTTTTTGCAACAATGATATCTCCATTATGATTAACTCCAGCTTCAGCAATTATTTGAACTCTACTCATACCATCCTGTCTCCGATTCTTATCTTTCCATCAAACTCATACTCAAGAATTTCGATAAAAGTGTCTTTTGTCTTCACGTAAAATCCTTCGTCTGATTTGCCGATTATTTGACCAGGTTTATTGATATATGATCTAGCCCCATATATTTCTCTGCACTTATTTATCTTGATGGTTTTTCCATTTAGAGATGACGTAGCCATAGGTCCAGGCAAGCAAATCGCACGTATAAAATTAAAAAGTTCTCTGCTTGTCATATTCCAATCTATTATCTCATCGCCAGGCCCACGCATCCCGCAGTACATCCCGACCGGGTCAATTGTATTTTGTTTTATCCTCTGTGCCTTTCCGTTTTGAATCAACTTTATGGAATCATAAAGCACATCCGCACATCCTATATATGCAGTTTTGAGTAGTGTATTGTAATCATCTTCATCAGTTATAGGATACGATTTTTGTAGAATAATATCTCCCGTATCAATCCCCCTATCAACATAATGAACGGTTATTCCAAATTCTTTCTCATCATTGATTAATGCCCAATTCAAAATATTGCGACCACGATAATATGGAAGTCTTCCAGCATGGCAATTTATTGTTTTCAATGAAGGAAAGTCAATCGTGCGTTCCCTAAAAATCTGATTAAAAGACATAGACACAAATAAATCCACGTTATACCGTGAAATTCTATCAAGAAATTCATCTGAATTAATATTGGGGCTCAGTTCTACAGGAATATCATTTTGCTCTGCAAGTTCAATTAATATTGGGTCTTTTTTATCATATCGCACTGTAACAAAGCCTATCTTTAAAGAATCGTCAGAAATAAGTTTTTTGAATGCATTATGAGCCCATGGTCCATCGCCAAAATATCCTATTTTTATCATAATACTATACCTACAAACACACTATTTTATAGAGTCTTTAAGCACCCATCTACCAATTTCATCCTTAACAAAGAGATCAGTATTATACAATTTATCTATAATAGCCCAAAACTCTGTTTCAGTATATCCGCAAAAAGCACAAAAATCCTCTACGCACCTAGGGTCAAGTGCATGATCATGCTCTTTTACCAGTTCGATTGCCTTCTCTCTGGAAATCAATCCATATCTTATAAATCTCGACGCATAATCTGTGGCAAACTGATGGCCAAATTTCGGATATTTCAACCAAGGATGCACCAAATACGCATAACTGTCAACCTGATCAAAATTTTCAACGTGGTGAGTCCTATTCCATTCATGTGTAAGATCATGAAACCCACGTTTTTTTGCAAATTCATAATTTGTAACACTATTCCAAGGAACAAAATAAGAGATATAAATCGGATCAAGAAAATTTAATTCCTCATCCGTCGGAGCTTTAGTGAGTATTAAATCCTCTGCTGTCACCCCAGCATTGTTTATGAGTTCCTCCTCTTCGACGTCAAGAGCAACTCCGTTATTGATCTGATCCCTTGCCGAATATGTTTCTACAGCTCCACTCCCACCATATTCATAGCTTACATTCTCACCATACACTAAAAGAGGCGTACTGAATTTTACTGCCATTTTTAATGGATAAGTATATATCAATCTATCTATATACCAAGTGGGTTTTCCATATTTTTCAAACATGTATCTCATAAGTTTTTTCTGAGCTTTTATGTCAGGCTTTATGCTAATAATGTTACAGCCGAATTCTTCAGACAAATTCTTAATGTTATGTTTCCCCGCTTCCGTCATTGTGAAGTTATCTTCTACAGAAAACAGGATTGGATTCATGTGCATAACTTCTTTCATCAAATAAACTTGGTAATGTGAATCTTTTCCTCCTGAAACAGCCACCGCGCAGTCATATTCTCCTGGAGTCTTTCTTCGATATTTATCGCAGATCTGTTCAAACTCCTTCCATCTTGCATCCCAGTCAATGTTCTTTCGGTTTTCATATGCACGGCATGCACTGCAAACTCCCTCCGCATCAAAAACAATTCCCGGTCTAGTATCAGGCATCACACACTTCTTACAATATCTCATTTTGCACTCCTTTCAAGTTCTTCAATTCTTTCTTCCATTTTTTTCATCTCATCAAATTGTCCCATATCCAAAAATGATCCTTCACTTATTGGAAACATTCCGACCTTCTCTCCATTTTCCAGCAACTTTTCGGCAAGTTGAGTCATATGAAAGACTGTATTAGGGGGAATAAGGTCCAAGCAATCGGGTTCAACGACATACATTCCCGTATTAATGAAATATGATAATTCTGGCTTTTCCTCCATTGAATTTATTAATCCATTTTCTCCTGATTTAAGAACACCATATGGAAGTTTAAAATTCTTAAGAGAAGAAACAATAGTCATCTTATTCTGTGAATTTTGATGATAATTAACAATTTCATCATAATTACAATTAATTAAAATATCACAATTAGTAACAATAACCGGTTTATCAAACTTCTTATTTACCAGGCTGATACTACCTGCCGTTCCTAACGGTTCGCTTTCCTCGATATATTCAATTTCGTATGGAGTATTGAGATCAGAAAAATATGATTTGATCATTTCCTTTCGATAATTTACAGTCAAATAAAAGTACCGAACTCCAAATCGATAATAGTTCATAAAAATCCGTTCAAGAATAGGTATATCCCCTATGGGAATAAGTGGTTTAGGAAGAATTTTAGTAAACGGATAAAGTCGGCTGCCTTTGCCACCCGCCATAACGATAACAGGTATGCCGGATAATGCATCAACTCTTTTTTCAATATCCGAATGTAATGCAGGACCATAAAAAAGAATATCAATAATTCTATCGGAATCATTGAGAACAGCAACCGAATAAATCTTTTCCCTTTCCATTAACCTATTTGCAGATGCAGCATCATCCCCACGTACATATCGCGGTTGTGTATTCATTGCATCAGAAACAACACCATCAATACTTCCTGTTTTAATGATCCATCTTCGTATATCACCGTCAGTGATGCAACCTTTTAAAAAGTCACCATCTTCAACAACATATAATAACCCGGCTGAGTTTAGGTCTATTTTCTTCATTGCATCTATTATAGGCACATCTGAATTAATTATATATTGTTTAAGGCTATTTATATCCACGTTTCGTTATTCTCCATTTGACAATCTTATTATTTCATCCAACCATATTTCTTCTGAATTTTCAGGATGATATGCATACCTGTCACGCATTTTTTTCACAACAATCTGTCTCGCAGGTTCATTCCACCACTCCATAACATTATCCTTTATTTCTTCAAGTCTTTGATTTAATTCATCAAATGTCTCAACTAGTATTCCGGCTTTCTTCATCTCTTCATAATCCCCGATTGCGGACTCATCAAGGCATTTCCGTTCACGCCTGACAACAAAAGGCTTGTTCATACATAAAGCCTCTACAACTGTTGTGTTCCAATCTGAAACCACCAAAAAACTAGCATTACTTAATGACTCGTAAAAATCTTTGCATGTATCATAGTGCAAATCCGGGTTTTGTTCTTGAATTTTAGCATTTTGCTTCCATTGAAAATCTCGTGGGTATAATCTAAAAACCATTTTCTTTCTAATTGATTGTGTAAGTCCATTTATGAACCTGAGTTCATCGCGAAAAAAATCCTCACAAAAAACTATATTTTTAGCACATATTTCAAGATATTTATGGTATGAATATGTCACATACAGCCATTTATCATCCTTGTTATTTTTTGTGGTCGAAGAAATATTTACCATTTTAGTCATTGGCATAGGTTTGAACGTACAGTTCCATCCGTTTTTCGGGAAGTTCCCCCAAATATAAAAGATATCTGAAATCTGATATTCCGATTCAAATTCCCATTCCTTATTGATCAAATAATCTCCACCATGCTGAATGCCACAAAACTTGGCTTTTGTTCTCCTAATATCCATGAGATATCTTTTAAATACCTCATCAAATGCTGTAGCTCCTGCTGCGTAAATTATTGCTTTGGGAGATTTAGCAAATTTATAGATTTTTCTACTCATATCACCCAAAATCCCAAAATTTTCTACATATGCACATGGCAAATCAAATTTTATAATCCGGCAGACAATCTTTGTGAAATCATCATAGTCTTCAGGAATACTTTCTTTCTTATTCCTCCATTCCTTGTCCAATACAAGCGAAAGTTTGGTTCTCTCAAATCTAAAATAATCCAATATATAATTTGTTATATGTCCAGGCTTTTTTTTCGCAACTTTCAACAGATATTCTGGTGGTAAATATGAACTGTCTTCAAGCACCACATCATCCTGAATTCTTGTCAGCATCTTAAATGTTTTGACAAATGTCCTATATAAGAAAACTTTATAATACCCTTTACTCTTCGGATGATATATAATCGGTTTTCTTATATAATCTGTTTTTTTCAATACATTCAAATTTTTGGGCTCTCCAATCTCAGATATTATCCGAGAATATTGATATAAATGATAATTTTCATCGTTTCTAATCATTCCAATTTTATAATCATAACAATCCAAAATAGGAATGAGATTGTCTGTATCAATAAGATTACAATCATATTGTTCGCCCAAATCAGCAAACTTTTTTACGCATAAATACTTGTCATAATAAGTGAAAAGATAAAAACGGAGCCAATAATTGAGCATTATTCTCCATTCATCAATCGTATACTCCGAGTGATGGTAGTCATTCAACACCTTGCTTGCATAGGCTAAGACATTTTCAAGAACTTCGTCTAAATATTCCATGCAATCCATAATCGATTTATCATCATTAAAATTCCCATCTAAAACCGCATAATCGACTCCGTATTTTTTGGACCACTCTATGCTATCAATGCATCTATTAGACACCCACAAATATTTATCGTACTCCTTGGGTATAAATTCCATATCTGTAAATCCGGTAAAATTCATCATAGTTCCTTTCTCTTAAGAATCTTTCCAAAATATCCTAAGATTACACCTCTGTCCAATCCCAACAAATGGGGATACTTTAAAACGCAAATACATATAACTATTGTATACACAATCCCCGAGCCAAAGATCTTTACAAAATAACCGATTCTTCCCTCTCCAACATTTAGCCTTCCGAATACGTTGTACATAATCATGGCCAGTGAAGAGCATAACGCAATCGAAATCAATGAGTTAAACTCAAGCTTCAGAAAAGAAATATTCTTTGTTTTGCAAATATATAAATACATCACATTGACGCTTATCAAATTGGGGATGATGTATGTGAGGGCAATTCCAATCGCTCCCAATCCTTTTTCAAATAATCCATTTGGTATCTGGAAAGCAAAAACGCAAAGTAAAGTGATTAATTGTGAACCAAAAGCAAGTATCGCGCATATCCTGGTCTTTTCGGTAGCATGCAAAAAACAAAGTCCCATCTGTCCCCAAGACTGATGAACTGTATATAACATAATTAATAATGTAACCAAATACGCCTCTTTATATTTTTCTCCAAAGCACAGTAGCACTATCCATTTCGAAAGCACTCCGACAAATATTGCAAAATAACTTGTCATCCAGATAATTATCTTCGAAGATTGTATAAATCTTTTGGAAAGTAACTCATCATCATTATGGATAACTGCAAACTCACGTTTTGATAGATCAGCAAACGGAGAAAATATCATGCAAATAACAGTATTCATCTGCCATGCAATTCCAAACATTGCCTGTTCAACCGCCCCGCCCCACTTAAGCAATGCCCAATTAATAAATATGGTTATACCATGTGAAAAAACAGCACTCATTACTAAGGGTTTGCAAAAAGAATAATATTCTTTGACGTACCTTGATGGAGTATATTTTTCTTCGCTTCCATAGGATTTTCCATGCTCCTTATAAAACGCAAAAATCATCACTATGGATATCGTCATAGTGATGAAAATCTGTGAGATATAAAAAAACACAAGTGAAAACCTTCCCAACATATATCCGATTAGCAGGACAAAGCACAAACACATCTTTAGAATAATCTGCATCACGGCAGGATATCTAGAAATGGCCATTGCATCAAAAATTCCAATATTATCACTAAGAAATCGTGTAGCAGCCACCGATTCAAACGCTAACATAACAACCAAAAGGGTCTGACCGTCAAAGGATGCAATCAAAAAGCCATTGCCATATAGAACAATCAGTACAACATTCAAAACAAGGGCAGTTATCCCCCAAAACAAATAATAAGTAGTAACATAACCTTTATCTGCATTATTTTTCGAAAATTTTGAAACCATTGCGCTTGTAACAGATAAATTGGACAAAGCGACAACAGAAGTAAAAACATTCAGATTATAAGTATAATAGCCATAATCCTTGACATCCAATACCCAAGGTAACAAAAACTGAATAAAAGCATTAATGATTACTATAATCACTGAACTAACAACTTTTATCATGTATCTGTTTGCAAATCTATCTTTTTTCATTCATCAAACTCTTTTTCTGAATATTCATTAAAATCCCACAAATATGAAAACAATCAATCAACTCCCTCACTCAATATTAAGTTGATATAATCAGCAACTCGCGCTGACGCCTTTCCATCTTCAATAACATTTAGCTGTTGTTTGAAATCATCAACTTCATTGTTGTATTCTTTTTCATTAAAACTTAAAAATTTGTTAATAAGCTGATCATTGTTTTCCGAAAAAGGGAAAGGCAAGTCCTTCATTTCAAAATAGAGCGAGCGTTCCTTTTTGTATGCTTCAAGATCTGGTGCATAAATAAATACAGGCTTATTAGCATTCATTGACTCGAACATTGTAGTAGAATAATCTGTTATAAAATAATCGGAAACACATAATAATTCGTAAAGATTATCATATTTCGTAACATTCAACACACCCTGAATCTCTGATAGTTTCTCGCTTTCTTTCACCATTCCGAAATGCAATCTAAGCATTACAACCCACGGCTTTCCGGTCTTAGTAGTCATCTCAGCAATCAGATGTTTAAAATCTATATTATAGACATCAATTGTATGACTATTCCTAAATGTCGGAGCATATAAAATTACGCCCACATTTTCATTTATTCCAAGATTCTTTTTGATTCTATGAACATCATCATCATTACAATTAATCACCACATCCATTCGCGGAGTTCCCGATTCTATGATTTTTCCATCAAACCAAAAAGCTCTCCTTATCATTGATGTGCACCAGTTCGAATTTGAAATCATAAAATCAGCCATTTCGCTATCATGTTTTGCACTTAAAATATATTCTTCCGAAACATCTCCCTTAGCGTCTCCTTCAACGCATTTAAACGGGATGCATGCATGATACATCTGCAGATAATACTGGTTCTTTCTTTTAACAATCCATGTGTACTTTCTGCAATTATCCACCCATAATTTTGCTGTAGCTAAATAATACAGTGCCAATAAGGAGGAATACTTTATGAATCTCACGCCTTCATCTTGTCTTTCTGTGTTTCGAACCAGCCAAACAAGATCGTATCCTTGGCCCTTTAGTTTATCCGACAATGCCTTCGGATTGTCGCTGTAATAATTTCCATAAAAGCTCACAAAAACAATTCTATTGTGTTTTATTGGAAAAACACCCAATAACTTCATTGCTATATGCAACACAGATAATTTTATTCTTCTTAACATATTCTTGTTTTTATATAATCAAACGTTATTCATCCAACTTCCAAACACATTGTTCCACTTTTCCGGCATAAATGGAGTAAAACCTGCTTCATGAAAAAATGTGAACTCGCCAAAATATATTTTACCGTTAGATTCATACAAATCGACTCTTACAGCTGGAACATCTGAAGCCAGTTTTTCAGCAATACTCTTCATCTGTTCAAACGAATCCGGTTTAGAAGGTGGCACCTCAGCGCCTTGATGAATTCTTGTATATATATCCAAATGCTCAAAATTTTCATCAAAATAATCTACCGTTTTTTCTCTATACGGTGCAACATATAGGCATTTAACTTCTCCTCCGAAACAAAAGAATTTATAGTTATTATCAGATAAATTTTCCACATATTCTTCACAGAAAATCTTTTTATCAATATTTTTATAAGCCCATTCTCTTCCTGCATAATAAAAATTTCTTTTCATTCTTGTGTCAAAGAACTGCTTCATTTCCGGAATGTTTAGTTTCGATTTATCTGTACAAATGTAAACGCCTCCGCAATCATGATTCACTTTGAGCACAAATCTTTCCGGCAATTCGCTAAAATCGATATCATCAAAGCAGTCATAAACCCCTCCATGAGAATCATTAATCAATTTTATTACATACTCCTGACCTATTTTATCCGCTACAAATTTCTTGACTCTCAGTTTATCAGCCATAGTAGTGTAGATATCTCTGTGGTCATGTAGTTTCATCCAGTTAAGTTTATCATCATATGTTACCGGATTTTCCAAATTTAACCTGTCACCATCATTCACCCTCTCATAAATATACTTTATGTATTTTTCATCATTCATTCTTTTTATTCCAATCTTCTCAAGCAAATAATTTATACTATCGATCGGATGGATCATGAGCATCTTCGGCAAACTATACATCAACTTGTCCTCCTAAATAAACAAATTTAATACATAATCACTTTACAGAAGCAATACATCTCATCAAAATTGGATCTGAATCTGCCGTTACGCTAAATCCGGATGCCTCCTCTATATAATCAATCTTGAAGCCAAGATGCAAAAGTTTATTTTTAAATTCTTCCACATCAATAAATCTTCTATAATGCGAATTGTATTCATATGCATTATGTCCGACAGCTTTCCCTTTGCCATAAATTTCGTCATGTATTGTTCTTGCTTCAATGCAAAGAATACCGCCCGACTCCAAAGCACCTCTTACATTAAATAAGAGTTCATCCTCTTGCTCTTCCTTTATTGCATGCAACGTAAACCTACTATATATACAATCAAACTGCATCTGATATAATGCTTGACATTTTACGAAATCATCACAAACAAAAAGAGCATTATTATTCTCTTTTGTAATTCGATTTAAATTATCTATTGCTGCATCCGATCCATCCACGGCAACTACGCTATGCCCCTTTGATAGAAAGAACAAACTATCCCGACCATTTCCACATCCAAGCTCCATGATCCGTGAGTTTTTCGATAGTTTTGATTCCACTTCAACTGCAAACGAAGACGGTTGTGCCAATTTATCTCCTATATTTTTGTAGTATTCGTTCCAGTAATTTCGATCTCTATCGTAATCGTCAATGTTCTCTGGTGATAACTCCTCTATCATCTTTATTATTTTTGTCAGGGGAATACTTCCATCATTATTTATTGACAAATCGGGTTTCTGAGGAAATTGATAGTAGTCCTCGAGTTTAAACACACCCTTTTTATCGCGCTTTTTTAACATTTCATAAGAAACATCCAAAAAAACCTCAATATAACCCTTTATATTTTCCCTGTTCCATTGTCTGACATCGTCAAACATAGCAATAGCGCATACTATTACCCATATTCCCTGGTCTGCCAATAACTTGGCCATCAGAGAATATCTTTTAGCACGGATTAATCGGTCTTCTGCCTCATATTCTGCCGAAGCACTTCCGCTGGCTATCTGTTTCATAAGATCCCCATCGAGAATAACCACATTCTCATGAGTCCTCTTTAAATCATAATATAATGCCGTTCCTACTGTTGTTTTTCCGGAATTAGAGAGACCGGTTATCCAATATACTCTTCCATTATTCATAAGTTTTCCTCTCATTTAACAAGTTTTATCTTATTTGATATAAAGAATAAAATGCTGAACAACATCGCTCCCCTGATCAATGGCGATGGTGAATATAAATACCAAGCCATAACCGTAACAAAGATATACACCGAAATGCATTTTTTATAGTCAGAATTAATATTTACTACTTTAGAAATACATACACAATATTTAAAAACTAATAATGATATAAGCGCTACACCGATAATTCCTAGATAAAAGTATGCATAATAGGGCAATACGCCTCCACCGCCAAAATATGGGTATGCATCAAAAGCAACCAAACTCAAATTTGAACTTCTACCCATTTTTTTTCCGATAAAAATATATCCAATATATTTTAAAAAGAGCGATAATCTATAGTCGAGACTACTGTATTCCGTCAGTTTTATCATCGCAAAGCTTCCCGCATGAGCGGCATAAGCTGTATCCAAGCACAAACCGGTTGTTGTCAACGACTTCAGTGATTCCAAAAATACATCTGCCCTAAAATCGTATCGTCCTCTCCACATTCCAATTGCATTCAGGGCTATAATCCCAAGAATCAAAGCACTCATCAACAATCTTCTTGATATCTTATGGGAAAAAAAGCGGGCATAAAAAACCATCATAAATTGAATCCCCGGCATTCTATCTCCACTGGTGAATACATGTAATACATTAAAAATTAGCAACGCAGAAATTAAATTATCCGAGAATTTATCACCACCCGAGTGATAGTAAGCTAAAATAAAAAGTATATTCATATACTCATAAATAGCACTTGTCGGAAATTCTCCAATTTGAATATGCTTAATCACACTCCATGCCGATATACAAGCAATTCCAAAGATAAATATATATGTCCAAAACAACGATCTATTTCTTGATATAAAAAAAGGAGCTTTAATCTCTGACACATCAGCACTATACATCAGCAGACAAAGCACACCGATAAATATATACAATATTAGCGATCCACAAAATATCACATCAGGAAAAGACAAAAAATATCTGTAACCGCCTCCATTTACGTTATAAGTTATTTCATCAGTCCAATAAAAAACATATATACTGTAATTCGAGTATAAAATGAATAAAAATATAATAAACAACAGAGAGTTCTTTCTTACTTTAATCAAAGCCAAAAGGCTAAGCATTATTGTAGAGAGCATAAAAAATCTGCTGTCATTCAATATAAGCCCTATCATCAAAATGCAGGTTTCTATAACAACAAGAATAATACACTTATTCGGCACAGTCTTTGCCATGTTAAGCTTCCTTCCTCGTATACATTCGTCCAATCAATATATCCAGGAATTCATGACGGCATTCTTTACTTATCACAATAGAATATAACAAGTCATGTAACCTTTTGTATTTCAAACCATTGTAAAAACGCTCAATGGCCTTTTTGCATTTTGGGTTTTGTGATTTTGTATCTATATACTTTCGATAGTCTCTTTCATTGAATACAGTGTTGGTGCGATATAATTTTTTAGCATATCTTCCAGATAAAAATTGTATGATTTTTTTTGTTCCACCTATACTGTTTGTTCTATACCTATATTTTATGAGAGGAGAATCTATATAATGTATTTTACAATGTGCCCCTACCATTCTTAGCCACAAATCATAATCCTGAGAGGTAATATAATTATTATATCCTCCCAATTCCAATAATCGGTGACGCCTCATCATAACAGTAGGATGAGCAATTAGATAAATGAACTTTGTTGCATTTAATAAATCATCGTCGCTGCGAGGAATTCTCTTTTTCGTTTCTACCGCTTCCCCCACATCATTAATTGTTTCAAAATTCCCGCAAACCATATCACAATCTAAATTTTGATCCAAATAATTTCGTTGTATTTCAAATCGATTGGGCAGCGAAATATCATCCGCATCCATCCTTGCGATATATTTTCCCTTAGCCACTTTTAATGCTTCGTTCAACGATTCAGCCAAACCTAAATTGTTACTATTGCGAATTACAATAATCCTATTATCTATTCTTGAATACTTAACAATCTCTTCATATAACCTATCATTTTTAGGATTATCAACCACAATAATAAATTCAAATTCTTTATATGATTGGTTAAAGATTGACTCTATCGATTCCTTTAGTTCTATTTCGCTTTCATTATAAGTGCTCATTAGCACACTTATCTCTACTTCTTTATCCATATACAAATATACTCATGCAAGAAATTGCAAAAAATCCAGTAAACTTCATAAACAGCAGGAACAATATTTCATCAATCATTCGAGATTTGAATACGCATTATTGTTTAGGCGGTAGTTTAATGTACTCCCCAAACGTATAATTCCATTCATCCGGAATCCAGGGAGCAAATCCCCCCTCCTGGAAGAATGTAATTTCTCCGAAATATATCCTTCCATTATCATCATAAAAATCAACTCTCATTTCCGGATAACCTTTCGACAACTTTTCTGCAAGAGCCTTCATTTCTTCAAATGAATCCGGTTTGGATGGAGGAGTTGGTGCACAATTATGAAAAACATTATGTATGCCATCTATATGAACATAATCTTCATCAAAATAATCTGAAGTAGATTCTCTGAAGGGGGCTACATAAAGAAATTTCATCTTCCCATCAAAGCAAAAGAATTTGTAATTTTTATCAACTATGCCAGCTAAATAAGGTTCACATATTATTCTTGGTTTAACATCTTTGTAAGGCCACTCTCTGCTTAATTTGTAATAATTTCTATTAAGACATTTTTTGAGTGATTTTTTTACCGCCTCAATGTCAAAAGTCTTTTTATCTCTGCATATGAATGTGCTACCTCCATCATGAGTGCATTTAAGCACAAATTGATCCGGGAGTAGATCAATGTCAATTTCATCTACAGATTCGTATACTCCAAGAGTAGGAATCACGTACTGTTCTCCTAATTTTTCAGAGACTAGTTTCTTTACCTCATATTTATCAACCATTGTCGTATAAATAGGTCTTCTATCGTGCAATTTTATCCAATTTATTTTTTCAAAATATGTGACAGGATCTTTAAGATTTAGTTTTTTACCATTTCTCAAATAATATATTGCTTTAATATATCTTTCATCATCCAGCCACCCACAAGTTTTACGAATTATTGTGGGTAATACAAGCCAAGGCCTTCTGATTGCTTTTAAAATAGCACTCACGAATCCACCTCCGAAATATATTGTTTATATCTATCGTACCATAGTTGAAATACATAAAAACTCCATATTACCATCGTAATATTTCCAAATTCTGATCTATCACTTAACAAATACTCATCTATCATCTTGGGGGTTTCAATGCTGTCAAATATTTTCTGGGATTCAATGTACTCAGTTCTGCTAACCCGAACCAAATCATCTCTCAATTCATTTTTTAGCCATTTTTCAATTGGAACCTCAAAGCCAGACTTCGGCCTGTCAAGTAATTCTTTGGGAATCATTTTCCAAGATACATCCTTGATCAATCGTTTACCTTTATTGCCTTTTTGCTTATATCTATGTGGCATTGATAAAGCCAGTTCAACCATCCGATAATCCATAAATGGGCTACGAGCTTCAACCGAATATTTCATAGACGCCCTATCCACCTTACAGTGAATATCATCAGGCAAATATGTCTGGGTGTCTAATAGCATTCTTCTGATATTCCATTTTTTTTCAGATATACCAGATTCATCATAATTCTCACCAGAACTGTATGGAAGCATTCTCCGCACACTCTTAATTCTGCTATTGTAATTAAATTGCGTGTCTGTATTGCGATCATTATTTTCGCTTAAGATGCTCATTGCATATCCAATTTTGTTTCTGTTACCGTGAAAAAACTTGCAAAGCACATTTGCAAACGGCTTGATTATCTGTGCGATCCGCTCATCCTCATAAATTGGATATCCTGCAAAAAGCTCATCCCCACCATCTCCGGAAAGAATTACTTTAACATTATCTTTCTTCGCCATTTCAAAGACCAGCATTGTCGCAATCTGCGAGCTGTCAGCAAACGGTTCATCATAATATTCCGGAATCTGATCAACAAGAGCTAGCATCTCATCCACATTTATATAATGTTCGTGATGTTTACTCCCCAAATGCTTAGCTACGGCTTTCGCATATTCGGCCTCATTTAATTTGGCATCATTCATCCCTATGGAATAGGTATTAATGTTTTCTTTTTTACACTTTTGGGCAAGAGCTGCCACAAGAGAAGAATCATATCCACCACTAAGCAACACTCCAACGGGAACATCAGCAATCAATCTGTACTCTACAGCAGACTTCATAAGTGATTCGAAATCTTTCTGAGCTGTGTCATAATTCTTACGGTATAAATTCTTTTTCTTTTTATATACCGAGTTAACATCCCAATATCTGTGTTTTTTTACAGATAAACCATTTATCTCAACTATTTCCCCGGGATTCACCTTATAAGTATTGAGAAAAATCGTATCAGGTGATGCAATACAGTTCTTGAGTAAATATCTGCCTAACACCTTTCTATTAATTCGTAATTTGATGTTCGGGTATTGCATTATAGCTTTCAATTCAGATGAATAGACAATACTTTCCTCATCCATGAAATAAAATAAAGGTTTCTGACCCATTCTGTCCCTGATTAGGTATAAATTGCCATTTTTCTTATCAAACAACGAAATAGCAAACATACCATTGAGACGATCCACAAAGTGTATCCCCCATTTCAGATATGCTGCTAAAATAACCTCTGTATCCGAATCTGATTTGAATCTATACTCAAATAATTCTTTCTTTAATTCACGATAATTATATATCTCACCGTTGAACACCACTTCGATGTTTCCATCATCAGTCTTCATAGGCTGATGTCCCCTTGGTGAAAGATCGATAATTGAAAGTCTTCTATGAGCAAAACCAAAATACAATCCATCAGAGCATACAATGTCACATCCGGCATCGTCCGGTCCTCTGTGAATCATCGTATCCCTCATTTTGATCAGAGTTTCTTCACTTATATTTTTTTTTGATATAAATCCGCAAATTCCACACATATCTGGTTAAAAATTTTATAAACGCAGTGTTTATACGCACAAGTGCTTTAGTTTTTTATAGAATTCAATCCTTCTTGCTTGCAAAACATCCTCGGTATATTCAAGCGATTTTTTTATTCCGGTTTCACTTAATTCGTTTAATTGCGAAGGATTACCAAACAAATTTGACAGTATCTCATAAATTTTATTGACATCTCCCACATCAAAAATACATTCAGATTCCAAAAGTTCAGGGATTCCACCAACATTTGTCGCAACAACCGGTGTCCCAACATACATAGATTCAATTACAACTCTCGGCAGCCCCTCAGAATGGGTAGGAAAAACAAAAATGTCTGCATTTCTAAGTGCATCCCAAACCTTTTCTTTACTGTTTAATCTTCCTACAAAGTTCACCCTATCCGGCACACCATACTTTTCTGAATACCTTATAAACTCTTCTTTAAGAGGTCCTTCTCCAACAAAATCTATTGATACATCTATTCCGGACTTCACTAAAAGTGAAACAGCCTCTATACACTCCATCTGGCCTTTCCCATACGTGGTAAATGCATTCGAGATATGAATCAGTTTAAAAGATTTCTTTTGAGTGTACTCCTTTGCTTCATACTTAAGTTGAGTATTCAAACTGACAGTAGAATAATATGTCGTAAAATAGTTATCCGAATCTCTTTCCAAGATTGCCCTGCATGGATATCTTCTCTGAAGTGCATCCTTGGTAACATAAGAAACACCGTTTGCAGATAAACACACCCTCCTCAAACCATTCGTCCACATGCAGCGGATCAGTGGCCTGAATTTTGACTTGTATTCTCCCGGAGCCATATGTTCCCATGGATCTCCGGACACTTCAATTGCGTAAGGCATTCTCTTCTTTATGAATTTCAAGCATTGAAAACTGATCGCATTTGGAGTCCGCACTATTGCACAATCTACCATTTTACAGTATTTTTTCATCAGTTTTCGAAACTTGCATAAAACTTTTATATAGCCGAAAGCCCCTTTGTAATCGGGTAGTGGTAATATTTCCACGCCATCACCGGTGCATATATGGATATAATCTGAATCTTTTATATCCACATCCTCTACTCGAATCGCCACAAAAACCTTGTCAAAAGTTCCAAGCGGTCTGGCAAATACTGAATAATCAACAATTCCTTTACTCCAGCATTTTCCATCAGGTGTTCTCTGAAGATGGTTTTCATTTACGACAAGAACGCTGGGCATTTTCAGGCTTTTCTCCAAACCATTTTGTTTATTATTCCTACATAACTCTGTATGAGTTTTATAACTTTAGTGCTGACATTTTCATCAGAATAGGCCGGAACGCTCAAACCGTCATCTCCGTTATCATGCATTGAAACAGCAAGATCCACAGCCTGAAGCACAGATTCTGATGTGATGGACCCTATGACAAACACGCCCTTATCCATTGCTTCAGGGCGTTCAGTAGAAGTCCTCACAGAAACAGCAGGAAACTTGAAATATGCACCTTCTTCAGGAATCGTTCCAGAATCAGAAACCACGCAGAAAGCATTCTGCTGTAATTTGTTGTAATCGAAAAATCCGAGAGGTTTGTGCTGAATGACTCGCGAATCAAACTCAAATCCACGAGCTTCAATATACTTTTTACTCCTAGGGTGGCAAGAATACAAAATCGGCATATCATATTTTTCAGCCATGGCATTAACTGCATTCATTAAGGAGAAAAAATTAGATTCAATATCAATATTTTCTTCTCTATGAGCTGATAATAAGATGTATTTTCCCGGCTGAAGATTTAACTCTTCAAGCACTTTGCTGGAATTAATCTTGTCAATATTGGCAGTTAAAACCTCCGCCATTGTGGATCCTACGACATAGGTGTTTTCAGGTCTAACTCCGGTATCTAATATGTACCTTCTGGCATTTTCCGAATAACACAAATTTACATCACTAGTAACATCAACTATTCTACGTATCACTTCTTCAGGAAGATTCTCATCCTTGCATCTGTTTCCGGCCTCAAGGTGGAAAATGGGAATCTTTAATCTCTTGGCAGATATCACGCATAAGCAAGAATTTGTATCTCCGAGAACAAGTACTGCATCCGGTTTTTCCTTTTCAAACAGCTCATAGGACTTGGATATAACATTACCCATTGTCTGACCCAGATTGTCTCCAACAACCCCCAAATAGAAATCCGGCTCACGAAGGCCTAATTCCTCAAAAAACAACTTATTTAACTCATAATCATAATTTTGTCCTGTATGAACTATTTTAAGATCAAAATACTTATCTGCTTTTTTGGCGATTTCAGAAAGCTTTATTATCTCTGGGCGCGTTCCCATCACTATCATAAGTTTCATTTTTCTAGTCTCAGTCACTTTGTTTTCCTCCAATCAGGTTAATATCTGTATATTTCTTTATGTTCAGTTATCCATTCTCGCATTTCAAATATCATTTCTTCATAGCCCGGCACCAAGAGCCCATCCGGGATAACCTGAACAAGCGATCTATCCACTTTTTCATTTTCGATTTTATTTATTTTCCTGTCACCGGGGAAATACTTTTCAAATAGTTTTACCAGATCATATTTGCTAATGCTTTCATTCGGCACCATCTGTAACATTCCATGAATTTGATTAAGCAAAAGCCACTCAAGCTCTTTTGCATACTCAATTGTGGTCAATCCGGTCCAGATTGCATTAGAATAGCCACCAAGTTCAACTTTCTGATTATAAAACCAGTTAAATAGTCCGCTACCATTTTCTTCCATTTCGGGACCTATCATAGATAAACGTATAGTAATATCTTTATCGTTAACTATCTCACCAAGTGCTTTAGACCTGCCATAAAAATTCTCACGGTCAGGCCAATCCGATAGTGTATACTGTCCTTTTCTTCCTGAAAAAATGCAATCAGTGCTCCTATGAACAACGACGGTAGAAGTTCCCTTGGTTACAGATTCCAAAAAATGGGGCAGCAATGAATTAATCTTTATAGCTTCAACTTTGTTTTCTTCCGCATCCTGATTTATTATTGCAGTGCAATTTATAATTGCATCAAAGTTGTTTTTTTCGATAATTGATTGTATTTTCAAACAATCATCCAAGCTGCCAATATAATTATGTCTTATTCGGGCATTTATATAGTCAATGTTGCAGTCATCATATCCGGTGACATCATGCCCTCGCTCTGCGAACCACAATGCAACCACATGTCCGACCATATTGCAATGTCCAAGAACTAATACATTCAATGTCAAATTCCTCTTACTTTATATTCCTTCTGATTTAAATTCACCCTTCAAAGCATTATTGACATATTCAGTGGTGAGCAATTTTTTGACAGTGCCATCAACGTCTAGCAGTTTCGTATTATGGCTGGTATATGATTCTTCAGCCTCGGTAATAACTCTTCCCTCAACGAAATACTTATCATAATTAAGATCTCTGTTATCGGCACTAACGCGATAATAATGCCCCATATCTTCTGCTCTGAGAGCTTCTTCTTTGGTCATAAGAGTTTCATAAAGTTTCTCCCCGTGCCTGGTTCCTATAACCTTGGTTCCGGTATCACCAAATAGTTTCTGAACAGCCTGGGCAAGGATGCCAATTGTACTCGCATCGGCTTTTTGTATAAACAAGTCACCGGGATTTGCATGCTCAAATGCAAATTTCACCAACTCAACCGCCTCATCAAGGTTCATAAGAAAGCGTGTCATATCCGGATTGGTTATAGTAATAGGTGCGTTATTCCTAATCTGATCAATAAATAAAGGAATGACCGATCCACGTGAACACATAACATTACCATATCTGGTACAGCAGATAACTGCAGCCCCTCTATCGGCAGCCACACGTGCATTGGCCTTGACTATATGTTCCATCATTGCTTTAGATGTTCCCATCGCATTTATGGGGTAAGCTGCTTTATCCGTAGAAAGACAAACGACCCTCTTAACTCCGGCTTCAATAGCAGCATGCAACACATTGTTTGTTCCTATGATGTTTGTTTCAACTGCTTCCATGGGGAAAAATTCACAACTGGGAACCTGTTTCAATGCAGCGGCATGAAAAATATAATCAACGCCACACATTGCATCTTGTACGGCCTGGCAATCACGGACATTGCCAATATAAAACTTCACTTTTTTAGCTTCATCAGGGTGAAACGCCTGTAATTCATGCCTCATATCATCCTGTTTTTTTTCATCTCTGGAGAATATGCGAATTTCACCTATGTCAGAAGTCAGAAAATGCTTAAGCACCGTATGTCCGAAACTACCGGTTCCACCTGTAATAAGTAATGTTGCTCCATTAAAACTTGACATTTATTTATTTCCTACCCTTTCAAACTCGTTTTCTATTTTTCTCATAAAAATGTCCTTTTTAAAATTCTCAATAAAGTAAGCACGTGCTTTTTGGCTACATTCCTTATATTTGTCTCTGTTTTCTATAAAATCCAACATTCCCATTGCCAATGCATCTACGTCGTCTGCCGCAACGCACAGTCCACATCCCGATTCTTCAATAGCATCCCTTGCCGACCCATCTATCATTCCAATGATTGGCTTACCTGCTGCCATATATCCCTGTACTTTGCCGGGCAAAGTCAACCCTATCTGATTATCAGATTTTAAGGAGACAAGGCATGCATCAGCAAGCTTATAGAATTTCGGCATCTCTTCGACAGGTCTTCGACCATAAAAAGTAACCACTTCCCCAAGGCCATGTTTGGAAACATATTCTTTCATTTCACTAAGCACAGTTCCATCCCCTACAAAGTGAACCATAAACCCTTTAACATCTTTTATTTTCTCTACAGCCTTTAAGACACTTATCAAATTCTGAGCTATTCCGAGATTTCCAAGGAATACAAAATCCACAATAGTTCCTTCAGGAGTAAAGTCCTGTGATAAATACGATTCATCAGCAAAAGTGGGTATATATATCAGCTTTCTATCAGATATATGATGAACGGACTTCAGATAAGGAATAAAACTCGTTGACTGACATGCAATCATATCTGCTGAATCATAGACTTTCCTGCTCAATCTTCCGATTGCAGAAAAGAGCATATTCTTTTCGCTAGCGATATACATTTTCATAGATTCCGGCCAAAGATCGCAACAATAAAGAAAGAAAGGAATCCCATACTTTCTCGAATAATTCATTGCAGGAATTGCCATTGTTATCGGCGATAGCTGATAGCAAAAGACCAGATCAAAATCCGGCTTGATCTTCTTTATACGATTTGTAGCAGAAAATGCAAAGCTTACGTAGTTTAAAGCAAGTCCCAATGCCCCTTTTTTTCTTCCTTTTTCATAACAGCGCATTACTTTAACACCGTTAATCACTTCTTTTCGATGACCCTTTTTGTATTCTTCCGGAACAATTCCGGTAGGATAATTGGGAAGTCCAGTAAGAACTGTTACGTCATACCCATCTGCCACCAACTGCTCACAGATGGGTGTGATCTGGAAGTTTTCGGGATAATAATATTGACAAACAACAAGTATCTTCATCGATATATTAGTTACTTCTTACCTTCCAACGATTACCATTCCGCAAATGTCTACTCCAAGTTTCTTTGCCATTTCAATTTCATTCCAAATCTCGGTTCTGATGGTTTCACCGGCCTTTTCAAACAAAACAACTCTATCCATTCCATTAAGTGTTTTTGCGCTACACTCATCATACAAAGGATCGTCAATAATAGTTGCTTCTATTCCTGATTCCTTAAGATCCCCGACTAGTTGCTCTGATATATCTCCGGAATTCTTTTGAATCCCACATCCAACAATCCCGAGTTTATCAACCTTATTTTTTTCAGCAGTCATAGCAATTTTGGTTGCAATAAATTTACAACTCTCTTTGGAATCAAAGGTGCGTTTCCCAAGGTTGCGAAGTTTGTACAATAGCTTTCCAAAACTTTTTCCCGGAATTAATCCAAACATATAGAGTTTATACGTATTTTCTATATCATCATCCTCTTCAAGTCTGTTAGCAAACACATAAATTATGAAATGCCAACAAGCTACGAGAATGAATCCAAGGAAAGCACCAATTAAGGCATATTTCTTAGAAAAGCCCCCAAACTTTACAGTTTGTTCCACACCGTAATCTTCTACGGGCATTTCCACAACTGTCATAGATTCAGCATCATCCTCATTTTCATAAGAAAATCCATCTATGAAAATAAGTTTATGGCTATACCCCCTATCCAAAAGTTCTGTTGATAGTTCCTGTATGTATTCCATTGTTAATTGCGAAATCAGTTCAGCAGTAGCATCTGATGTATCCGATATATTGATAACAATAGAATGCATTGTCGCTGGTTCATATGTATAACTAATTATGTTTCTTTCAGCACCCACGCCGGAAACTGTTATAACCTTCTTAAGGTCAGCTACCGTTTCATGAGTCATTTCAGAAACATACTCAAAATAATCATTGCTTATTAGCATAACCATAAGTGTTTGATGAACACTAATGAGTTCATCAGGAGATTCTGTCTCCACAAAATATACGAGTGATGCATTTGTGCTCGTACTTACACTTGTGCTTGCATTTGATCTTGTACTACTTATATATGATCCGGCAAATCCGACAGTGACAGAACCAATAACAATCCCCAAAGCAAGGCTCTTCCAGTGCAATAGCACATAAAAGATAAGGCTTTTTAAACTTATTTCAACTTCTTTCATCTAACTCACTCCTAGTCAATCAACTTTTATAATTCCAACGAGTATATTTATCACTTTTTCTATCATCTAACATCTAAAATAGTATTTGTCTCCTAACAATGTTCTCACTTTAGAATAATCACTATTCTGTCTGATGTCATTGCATAGCTTCGCCATACGACGTCTTCTGATTTACGTCGCAATTTTAGTTGACATCAAAAGCAACTGCTCTTTCACACATAAACATTGTTTTCAGACTTGACAATGCTTACAGATAAAAGCGATTTCTATAATGCTCACTATACAATATGAACTCGACAAAAATCTCACCGCGCACCTGTCGTCGTATAAGTATTTCTGTCGATTTTTCAAACACTTCATTATATCACGATAGGGAGGTCCAAGAAAAACAATCGCTTTCTACACCCTTTTGACCAATTCCAATCCCATCGAAACTCTTATATTATTGCCCATGAACATCGTTTCTAATTCCACGAGTCTTTTATGTTTATTTATCCTTTTAATCTCGCCCTCAAGTCCAACTAAAGGTCCTGAGATAACCTTGATTCTATCATTCTCATCAAGTTCCGCATAGGAAATCCCCACCTCGTATGCGATGTAGGGATTAGTTTCACTTTCCGAGCACTTGCCAAGAAGCCAAGCAAGCCACTCTTCCTCATCGTCATTAAGGGGAACAAAGAATTCGTCCCCTTCCCCTAGCATTTTTGTCATCTTAGGAACTTTTTTCAGTTCGGCAAAAAGTCTATCCGGAGATGAAGTTCTGACAAAAACATATCCCGGAAGAAGCTTTTGATGAACATCTTTCCACTCGTTTCCAAATTTCTTTCTAACAAGACGCATTGGATGGAAAAGGTCCGAATAAGCCTCTCTGGATACTATTTTTTCTATATATTCTTCTGTCAGTGATTCGCTACCTGCAGAGACCTGTATTACATAATAATGCTCGGTCATGTAAGGACTACTCTTTTTCTATATTATTCTCATATTTTATATGGCTTATAGGAAACAACAATTTTACATACACTCTCAATAATCAATTCATTATCTTCGTTATATGCCAATTCCATTAAGGTTTTAAGTTGCTCAAGGAAGGTGTCATTGTCGAACGCTATTGGCATTCCGATATGGATCAAATGATTGGGAGTTGTTTTAAGCCCCTCTTCCGCCATGAGTTTCTCTTCATAGAGTTTCTCACCTGGCCTTAATCCGGTATATTCAACCTTAATATCTACATCAGGCTTAAAACCGCTGAGCTTGATTAAGTTTCTGGCAAGAGTATCAATCTTGACCGGAGAACCCATGTCGAGAACAAATATTTCCGAGCCTTTAGCCATAACCCCTGCCTGAAGCACAAGGCTTACAGCTTCAGGAATTGTCATGAAGTACCTAACTATATCAGGGTGAGTCACTGTAACCGGTCCACCTGCTGCTATCTGCTTTCTAAAAAGAGGCACCACCGAACCATTACTGCCCAGGACATTTCCGAATCTAACCGCAACGTAACGGGTCTTTGCTGTAAAGCCTTCAGGAATGCTATCCGGTTCAGAATTCTTGTCTATATGAGCCGCTAACTGAACAAGTTCTGACTCTCTGTGTTCGCTGATCATCTTATCGAAGGTCTGAATGACCATCTCACAGAGACGCTTGCTGGCTCCCATAATGTTGGTCGGATTAACAGCCTTATCCGTAGAAATGAGAATGAACCTCTCGCAACCGTTTCTCATTGCCGCATATGCGGTTTTATACGTTCCGATAGCATTATTTTTGATAGCTTCACATGGACTGTCTTCCATCAGTGGAACATGCTTATGAGCCGCAGCATGAAAGACAACCTGAGGTTTATATTTTGAAAACACCGCCTGAAGCCTTCTCGTATCTCTTACCGATCCAATAAGCACCGTAAGATTAAGATCCGGGTATTTCTTCTTAAGTTCATTCTGAATATCGTATGCATTGTTCTCGTAGATATCAAAAATAATGAGTCTGCCCGGATTGTGACTTGCTATCTGTCTACACAGCTCACTTCCGATAGATCCGCCTCCGCCTGTGACCATGACAGTTTTTCCATGGAGGAATGTAAATACAGGTTCAAGGTCAAGTTTTATAGGTTCGCGACCTAGGAGATCCTCAATAGCCACATCCCTCATATCCTTGATGGATACCTCTCCGCTGGCAAGCTGATAAATTCCGGGAAGATTCTTAAGTTCACATCCTGTTTCCTTACAGATGTTCAAAATGTCTCTGCGGCTTTCAGCGGTAGCAGCGGGAATTGCAATATAAATCTTCTTGATATTATATTTTTCTACATTCAGTAGAATATCGTCCCTGCCACCCACAACGGGAATACTCTCAATATAGCGGTTCCACTTATTGGGGTTATCGTCGATTATGCAACAAACTTTCTCGTTAATTTCCTTGGCATTACGTATCTCCCTAAGGATCATCTGACCGGCATTTCCTGCGCCAATAAGCATACACTCTTTGGTGGGAGTGTCTCTGTTCTCGCGGCTTCCTCTGAGTAAAAGGATAAATCTGTATGAGAAACGGATTCCTACGACAAACCCAAACTGAAGCACCATGCCGATAAAATAATATGATATAGGCATCCTTTTAAGAAAAAAGGTGATACCTATTATCTGAATCATTGAAGTGATAATAGAAGATAAGATACATCTGATAAGCTCGTTATAACTGGCAAAACGCCATATGCTGTTATAGAGCCTGAGACGGAAGAATATCAGGATACAGATAATGGTATAAAAAGGGGTAAACTTATAGAAAGCATTGAGATATTCCTTGGGAATTGAGGAAAATCTGGTATCGAACCTCAACCACAAAGCCAAAAAATAGGATAAATTGATCACAAAAGCATCATAAATTACCAGATACAATGCTATTATCTTCCAGTGATCGATTTTCTTTTTAAAGCCAAAAGACATAGAAAAAAATCCCCTCTGTTTTTGTGGTATGGGAACAATGCCCTAAACGTATGAATTATACCACAAAATGGGGAACTTTTCTGATTTTTATAGAATTTCAGTTGTTGTGGTTTGCCAGAATGAAGATAATTACATAGGCTTTATACTATCGAAATTTAAACGCACGTGTAATATCGCGTGTTATTGTTTGTGGAAGCGAACATGTTGACCAGGTAAAAATCCATTTTAGTATTATGAACTGATTATTCTCGTTTCATAGATGCTATTTCTGCAATTCACATACCCTTAAATACTCTTTTTTGGCCAATAAAATTGATGGAAGCACGTCCTTTATATCAAACAAAACTATATCTTGAAAAAACTTAGACAATGCTTCTGCTTCTCTCTTACATTTTTGGGGCTTTCGGCCTCCGTGAGGATAATCTATATTTTCGTTTGTTTCTTCATTTCGCAAAAAATGAATCCAATTTTCTATCTGCTTCCTAGGGAACCAATGTATAATACACTTTCTTGACAAGTCAATTTTGGAGTTTCTCTTATCTTGTGCAAAATCAGACCTCAAACACTGTAGCAACTCTAACTGTCTTGCTTCGGGAGTATGATTATCTGAATCCATACAAACAATTAAAACTATATTCTGAAAATTTTTACTCATCAAAGTCTTCACTTCAGATGGATAATATTTTCTGACAAATTGAGAGCCACACCCTTCACCAGAAGGTGCTATATTGTTGCTTATTCTTCTTGGATTAATCCCCTGATCTTCTAAAAAAGCATGCAAAAATGATCTCATTTGAGCATCTTCGCATAGAATTGTATACCTATAATCCTTGCTTAATATCATCCCTCATCTAATCCTCTGGCAATCAGTTTCGAATACGGCAGCAGGTTGTTTTTGGCTAACTCTTCATACGGATTATCAACAACTATGCTTTCTCCAGATTTCAATCTGGATAGCCAAATTCCATCCGCATCTGCTAAATAATCTATCATCTCTGAATTATGAGAAATCAATATACACTGACCACCATTTTCTAATTCCTTCTCTAACATCATGCACCATGGCTGAATCTCCCTAGTTGAAAGAAAATTATCAGGCTCATCCAAAAGAAGCGTATATCCATTTCCTATATACCCAAATAATAAGGTATACAGAACAAAAATCATTCGTTCACCATCCGATAATTCACTAAATCTAAAAGTTGCAACTGTATCCTTGTATAGATAATCAAAACAAAAAATCTTGCCAAACGGCTCAGGACTAATTCTGGCTCTAACAAATGAAGGATTGATATCCTTCATTGATTCACAAACCTGTCCAGGCACTTCTGGATACATCATAGATAATCCAAAATATGCCGAAGCAAAATTTGAAAAATCAATCGAAGGCCAATACGTATCATTTTCTACATTATCTGACATAAGTCTTGGATTGGGCATACAAAAAATCACTTTGCTAATCGCAGTAACAAAATTTTGAATCTTTTTGCTTTTATCGACAAAACTAGCGGTCAAAATAGCTGATAAGGTTTGGTTTACCAATAAATCCTTTATTCCTGTACTATCTGCAACTTTGCTATGACCATCACTAACAGTAAGCACTTCCTCATCATTTACAATCAATTTTTCAGATAGCACCTTCGACTGTACTGCACCTTCAATTTCATGTATAACCTCCAAGCGGTAGACAAACTCATCCTCACCTTCATTAATACCAAATTCGAAAGTTTGTATATTGCTATTCATCCACCGTGTTATGCTATTTGGTAAAAACAATCCGCCTACGGTACTCCCGTTTCCCAAAATAAAAGTCTTTAAACTAGCAGTAACCAAAAAAATACTAGTTTTGCCAACACCATTTTTTCCTATCAGCAAACTTTTTTCATCAAAATCAATCCTAAAATTCACAAATGATTTATAATTATTGATAAACAAGTATTTTATCATATTTTTTCCTTCCCATTTTATAATAGTTCTCAACAAATTATAACTATTTTACTGATTATTCCTGTGCGATGAAATCGCACTTCCGGAATTCTGGAAATCAGAAGTCCGGAAGGCAGAAATCATCTTATGCGAGTTTACTCGCGTAACGCCTTATCCAGGCCATATACTTCACGCATTGATCTGTCATGCTCTGGATCAATACTTGTGATATTAATCCTATAGCTGTCATGAGCTATACGATCAATGATTGCATCAGCTAACGGACTTGCACTTCCACCAAGCTGATCGTACCAATCCTCAAATTCATACTGAGAGCAGAATATCGTAGAAGATCTCTTTCGTCTCCGATGAAGAAGTTCGAAAATGTCTTTCTGTTCCGAGTCCGTTGGTTTCAGAAGAAGCCATTCATCGAGGATAAGTACTATCGGATTTGCATACTTGGCCATAACCTTGCGGTATGTCCCATTGGTCCTTGCTATCTCAAGATCTATCAGAAGATCCGGGAGCCTGACATATTTGGTGTTGTAATACCGCTTGCAGGCTTCCAGACCAAATGCACAGGCCATATATGTCTTTCCGCAACCTGTGGCACCGGTTATAAATAAATTCCTATAGTCGGTTATATATTCACATGTAGCAAGCCGGTTTATCAGATCCTTATTGAGCTTACGTCCGGAAGTGTAATTGATATCCATAACACTTGCATCCGGCTGATCGAATTCAGCATTTCTGATCAGTCTCTTAAGACGATTGCTCTTGCGGCTGTTGTATTCAGTATCTACCAACAGGCCGAAGCGATCCTCAAAAGGTGTATCGAAATACCTCGGATCATTGATCTGGTTACGAAATGCATCAGCCATTGCGGTCAGACGCATTTCAATAAGCTTATTAACAGTACTCTGGTTAGTCATTTGCATCACCTCCGATAATAGTCGGCACCGCGAGTGATGCCTTTTGCCTTAAGCGTGGGTTCAGGGTCAGATGGTTCTGATACTGCAGAACCTGTTACAAGAATGTTTTTAATGCTCTTGTAACTGGGTGATGCTGTATAGGATAGGGCCTTTTTACAGGCTTCTTCGAGAGAACTATCTGAATATCTCTCAGCAAGCTTCAAAAGTCCCATGCAGCTGCGATACGTCTGCTGTTCCACGCTTTTGGAGGTCAATATCGCATTGACTACCGTATATGTACTTTTACCTATCCGCTCAGCCCATTTGCGGAACCGGTCACCATTCCATTCAAGGTACTTCTGGTGATCTTCCGGCATATGATCGATGATGGTGCTGTACTGTCCGGGACGCCCCTTAAGACGTCTGTGGGAAGCGATGCGGTTATGATTGTAGAAAATTTCAATAGCGGTTTCTGTTACCCGTACATCGACTTTCTTCCTGATGTACTCATAAGGGACGGAGTATAGCATTCCGTCTACAGATATGTGATAATTGAACTGCACAGTGGCTGATTTCCAGTCGCTGAGTTCAAAACGGGTAGCAGGTAATGGTGCCAGCAATGGTTTTTCTTCCCCAAGAAATAAGCTTAGCCGACTACCTTCTTTCTTCTGAAAGGGCCTTTGGTTGAACAGTTCTAGCTTATCTCTTATTGCATGATTGAGTTCTGCAAGGGAGAAGAACTGTTCATTCCGAAGCGCTGCTGTTATCCAGGTAGATATGTTTCCTACCGTTCCTTCAGCATTCGGCTTATCCCTGGGAGTCCTAACACGAGCCGGAATGATCGCCGTCCCGTAATGCTCTGCCATCTCCTGATAGGTTTCGTTGATCTGCTGGTCTTTCCAGCCACCATTGTGAACAACCGCTGTTTTACAGTTGTCCGGTACGAGTATTCTGGCTACACCGCCGAAGAAATCGTACATATGGACATGAGCGTTGATCCATGACTTTTGCTTCATATCCAGGAATGCTTCAACATAAGCATACTGGCTGTATGTCATGACACCGACAAATACATAGGCTTTAAGTTCTTCGCCGGTATCAGGATCAATGACATAAGCCGGATCACCTGCCCAATCGACCTCGACCTGTTCGCCGGGTTTTCGGTCGATATGCATCGTGGCACGATGCCTCTGCTCATCCTGTTGGATGTAATAGCAGAATTGAGAATACATGAGAGGTTCTTCACCGTTTTCACGGCATTCCTCCATATATTCTGTCCACAGAAGCTTTTTGCTGACGCCGTTCTTGATCAGCTCCTTACGGATGTAAGCACAGTCAGGCATCCGCTTCTTGGTGGATACGGTTTCCTCTTTGGGAAACATGAGCTTTTTGAGCTCTGTGTCGGTCATGGTTTCATCGAGTGGCCATTTGATATTTAATTCTCTGGCCTTCTTTTGAACCTTGACGACGGTTTTCTGTGAGACATTGCAGCTAGCTGTAATATCCCGCTGTGAGAATCCAAGACTTGTTAGTCTTATGATTTCTCGGTACTTGGTCATGATTTTGACCTCCTTACAATGTATTTACGCCTAAAGGCGCATATCAGCATTATAAGGTTTTTATGGTTAACATGATTTCCGTGATATCGGAATCATGATTTCCAGCAAAACGGAAGACTGATTTCCATGTACCGGACAGGTGATGGAATTCAGCCCGGATTATTCATTTTACCAAATAAAATAGTAAATTGGTATTACTTATCGCCCTTGGCCTGTAAGTACAAAATCAACCGTGTCTTTAAACATTCATTTTATAAAGGATCGTTTATTCATCATTATAATTACATAATATGAGTACATTTTGGATTAATTTATTAACATAGCTGTATTAAGTTCGTCATATTTTATCCAATAATACTCAAGCAGAAAAATACCATATTATTTATTGATAATAATACATTTTCATGAGATATATTTCAATGAATTCTGTCACTTACGTTGGCCCTAGCAGAAGCTTCAGCCAGCCAAGCCTTAGTTTCCCATTCAACGGGATACATTTCAAGATTCTTATTCTTAAGTGACTCGCGAATTGCATCCTGAAAACCCAAATAAATACTATATTCTGAAATTTTACTCCACTCAGTTATTGAAAAATTAATGTCAAGCCCTATAACATCGTAATTATCTGATATTGTGCCTGCCTTATTTGCAGCACTGATAATATAGCTATCTATTGGGACATGGATATATATCGGACATCTTTACGCATATTTTCATTCAAAATTCTCATTATAGCCATATATTTTATAGTCATATTTATCCATTTTTGAGTTTGTCCATATATAATTGGAGGCTTGTCCTCAAATAAACTTTTGTAATTCGGAGAATTAGCAATATCTATGATTGGATGAATACTCCGGGACTATTTATCCGGCAGGGTGGAACAGCAATCCTACAGAGCCTGTATGGGATTACTGAAGCTTGCTGAGAAGCACACACCGCAGAAGTTAGAAGCAGCATGTGAAAAGGTGCTTCAGTACAGTGCGTCACCCAGCTACAAAAGTATCAAAAACCTTCTTGTTAACCTTAAGGCATCTCAAGAGCCTGTAACGGAAGACACTTCAGGAAAGGTCAACAAATACGGCATTACAAGAGGTGCCTGATACTACGGAGGTAAACATCAATGATCAACACAAGTACAAAAAACAAACTCATTGAAATGCATCTATCAGCTATGGCCGATGCATTCGTACTTCAGGAGGGGGATCCCTCTATGAAGGAAGTAGCATTTGAGGAACGCTTCGGTATGCTCGTCGATGCCGAATATACGGCCCGCAAAAACAATCGCTACAAAAGGCTTATCAAAAAGGCAGAATTAGAACAGCCCGATGCCAGCATTGCCGGTATTGATTACCATTCAGGCCGCAAGCTTAACCGAGATCTGATTAATCGCTTGGCGACCTGTGATTACATCGCCGACTATAGGAACATTTTTATCACAGGAGTGACCGGAAGCGGGAAGACATATCTCGCCTGCGCATTTGGACTCGCTGCATGTAAACGGTATTACTCAACGAAGTTTGTCCGCATGCCGGATATGCTGTTGGAACTCCAGTCCGCTCGTGAGGATGGTACCTTTGTCAAGGTTCTTGCCAAGTATACTAAGCCTGTGCTCCTGATCATAGATGAATGGCTCTTGATAAAGCTCAATGACCAGGAAGTGCGAAACCTATTTGAAGTGATCAGTAAAAGGAGAAAACATTCTTCTACCATCTTCTGCTCACAATTCTTAGAAGCAGGCTGGTATGATCAGCTCGGAGGTGAAGGCGCCCTTGCCGATGCGATCATGGATAGAATCTCTTATGATTCATATAAGATCAACATCGTTGGCATAGATCCATCGAAGGATATCTCAATGCGTGAGGTATACGGATTGGATCCTGCCGAAGCACAGTAAACATAATCATTACAATAAAGTGGCTCCCGTCAGTCCGGACATGTGGCTCTCGCCACACCGGACAGGCGGCTCCGCCGCACGAGAATATTCAGCTAACAGTCGGGAAGTTCAGTTACTACCTCTTTTCAGCCTGGTTTGTCGCAATTCTTGCTGTCTGTATGTATACAGAGAAGCTCACCGACGAGAAAAAGGGATTTGCTGATATTATCGTCCTCACAGTCATTCTGTTTTCTGTACTTAATCTTGGATACACGTACAAGGGCACAATAGACTGCAAGGATAATCTGGCGAAGCATGAAGAAGTTACAGACTATATGAAGAGTGAAGGGCTGTATTACGGATATGCTGAGTTCTGGGATGCCAACAGATTTGCAAGCCGTCCTATAAGAGTTAAATAAACTTTTGAATATTATTATAATTCCGTCAATTGATAAAGTGGATATTTTTAATGAATAATCCTCTTTTTTATATCTCTGATGACGCAATCATAATACTTCATATAATTGCCATCAAATTCCAAATCAGGCATTTCAATCTTATATGCTCTTGCTAACTCACATTTAGATCTATTCTGAGTCTCATTGCATTTTGGTTCATAATATACAATTTTGCCAAAATCGTAGAATCTTCTGCGTTTGCAATTAACCATCCACCAAATATCCATTTCTGAAAACTCCATTCCAAAGCCTACTATATACACATTTCCAAGCATAAAATAATCAATCCAGCTTTTTGGCTGAAAAGAGATATCTTTTTTTGTAGATATAGATAAGCTTGAAAGAATATGGGGAATTCTTTGTTGAATCACGCTAAGAAGATTACCATAGTAATAATGTCCTAAAACCATAGAATTAGGTCTGGCAGCCTCTCCGTGAATATGCCATACCATGGAATTCTTGTCATTCACCGGGAGACTAAAATACTTGAAAATGCCAAGCTGTTCATTGAGTTTATTTCCATCAATACTTGTTTTACGATATTTACTGGGGCGTTTAAAATCACATGAAAAGCCCGGAAGAATGCTTTGTTCCAATTCATATGTATAATTCGTTGTGAGAATGGCATCAAACGGAAGATCTGTAAATCCGCGAATGAACTCGCTATATTCCTTGGACAATCCGTGTGGCAACAGTTTTATAGCCTTCTTTTCCAATTGTGCTTTAATATTGTCACCGGTTACAACAATGGGCCTAAGTGGATATGGCATATCCTCGATATCACCAAGTCGTCCCTTAAAATCATCCGTAGCAATATCCTTCAAAAATTCTTCCCATGATTCCTTAGAATCCGAAATATCCACCCTGTTTATTCCATTTCCTAGAAGGATTATATTGGGAATATTACCCATTTCTATCTTCGGAAGCATATTAATACGTTTGGTCATTATTAATACTCCTTTTACTTTACCATCTTATCTTTACCATATAACCACAAGAATTTATCTATATCCCTCAAAGAGTATCTCTTTTCAAAAACATTGATCTTCTGATCTATAAAAAGCCTCAGTTCATCACAGTATTCCTCATATCCTGCTTCTTCTCGAACTCCTATGCATTTTTTTACAATCATATCCATAATTGGATAAACATTGGGATTTGTGAAGCTAAGAAATTTTGAGGTAAAAACCGGAATACTGTTTTCTCTTCCGCGAGCTGAATCTACATCCTTGTATTCGACAGCTTTTAATTTCTCATATAATTCAAAATTTATAACGCTATCTTTTTTTGCGGCATCGATATCCTTATGATATCGCATGATATGCTTTGTTGCTATATCAATGCCACCTTTATTAAATCGTTGAACCCCAGTGCTATATAATAAGTCAAGCAAACCCAAGCGACAAAACAAATTATCATAGTTGTTGTTATCTGCATTATCAAACAATCTTTTAAGCACCTCATCATAGGCACCATATTCTTTATCATATTCACTAATGTATCCATCTATGCTTTCTATTGTTATTTCTTTATCTGGTATCATCAAATATTTTCCTCCATAATATATTATTTGAGAAACACCCCTAAGTCTCTACCCACTTTTTTGTTTCCATGCTTTTTTTGTAATCACAGAAATCCTGTCGGAACTATAGGAGCAAAAAATTGAGGATTAACATCTTGAGTAGATACGCTTCGACAATCACACTAAACAAAAAGTGTTGAATCAGAGTTTGAAATCTGTTAGATTGCCAGCATAAAAACAATATTTTATCAAGTCACTTGTTTGGGAATACTATTAGGGAATTATGGTTATTATAACTTAACGGGGGAATCCATGAAAGAATTCATTGATGAGTTCAAACATTTAGAGAGAATCTGTAATGAGCTCTACTCCGAGCAACATGGAGTAACTCAATACATAAATGAAATGAAGCAGCAGTCCAGACATGCTTCGAGAAGGATTCCGGGATGGGATGAAGATCTAGCTAGTTTGAAAAGAGTCAGGCATATCCGAAATAATCTCGTCCACGAGTCGGAAGAAACGGTAGAATATAATAGCGCCGACATTGAGTTTATTAAGGCCTTTTACCAAAAAATCATTAAACAGCAAGATCCGCTTGCGCTGTTACGTAAACAGGAAGAAAATACAACATCTCCCAAGACAGATGATAGTTCAAGAAATAACAGCGCTCATTCAGTGATTGATCTGTATGCTGAGGAAGAAGGCTCATTAATAACGACTCTTGTTTGGAGTCTTGTAGTAGCGATATTCATTCTTGTTTTGTTATTTGTGATATTCGTTGTTTGATTTCCATTTTACGCATACCCCGATTAGCTAGTTTCCGCGTTATACAAACAACTTTTTGAATTTCAAATGTATCTCTCATCAACATTTTGGAATTCAAAAATGTACCCTAAATCAACATTTTGTAATATTTTGCGCATAAATTTGCATAAACTACATCTACAGATGTATAATGTCTACATCTACAGACATAGGAGTTAGATATGATTCTTTACCACGGTTCGGAATTCATAATCGATAAACCGCTATTCGGCAGTGGAAAACCATACAACGATTATGGTCTGGGATTCTATTGCACGGAATATCCGGATATGGCCAGAGAATGGGGTGTGGCTCAGGACCATGACGGATACATGAATAAATATGAACTTGATATCTCGGGATTAAGGATTCTGGAATTAAACAGATATCCTGTTATGACCTGGCTGGCAATTCTACTTGCAAACAGGACTTTTGAGGTTGGTACACCACTAGCCAGGGAAGCAAAAGAATACATCCTAAAAGAATTCCTGATAGATTACTCTTCATACGATTGTATTACCGGATATAGGGCTGATGACAGTTATTTTTCTTTCGCCCAGGACTTTATCAGTGGTGTCATATCATACGAGCAATTAGGCGAAGCAATGAGACTGGGACGCCTGGGAGATCAGTTTGTTCTAAAGAGTGAAGAAGCGTTTAAGAGAATCATTTTCACAGGAAGCGAAAAGGTTTCAAAGCAGATTTGGCTGCCAAAAAAAGAAAAAAGAGATAGTGATGCGAGATCTGCATATGCTTCCGCAGACAAAAGATTTGTCAAAGGAGCATTATATGTTATCAGGATCATTGAAGAGGAAATGAAGAAAGATGATGAACGCTTACGATGAATTATATCTGGGCAGAGCAAGGATCACTCTGGGCAGCATGCTTCACTTTGCAGTCCATGATCTGGGAAGAGATATCTCCGCTTTTTTTGAATCCTTTATATCATCAGGTTTCTCGTCCAGATTCGGCAGAGGAGAGCCAAAAGTGACTGTCGGATTATCGGGGCCGGAGCTTGCTTATGAAGTGATCTATAAAACCACAGGACAGTTCTGTGATGTGAAGCCTACACCTGTATATGATAAGACTCCCGAATACTGGGCAGGATGGGCATTAGCCTATTATGAGTGGTACAGAAACATCCCTTTTGAGGATATCAATCGAATAGTTCCAATTTCTGAAATTGTGAGATTATACAATCCTCTTCACGAAGCGGATATCATGAAGTTTGTGGATATCATGGATGCCAGAATTGATGAGAAGTTTAAAAGAGATCAGCTTTCAAGATTTAGATCATACGCTCGACTAACGCAAAAAGCGCTTGCAGAAAACTCCGGTGTATCAGTTCGAATGATCGAGCAGTATGAACAGGGTAAGAAGGACTTAAACCACGCATCCGCCGAAACAGTTTATAAGCTGTCTAAAGCTCTTGGATGTACTATGGAGGATCTGATATCAAAATAATAGGAAGTGCCTCGCGGCACTTCCTTTCGTTTTACTTAATCGCCTTCTTAAGTGCCGCATGGATCACCACGGCATAAGCCAGTCCGATAAGGGCGGTAAGAAGCTGGGTAACGGAATAGGTCATCTGGAGCTTCGGAAGCATGTTCTGCATCGCCTCGGGAAGTGGGAAGCTGACCAGAACTCCGTAGGAAATGGTGAGAGCCATAAATGCGCCCTTTGCTACACTTCCGAGAACGCCTCCGATAAGGATCTTAAGGAGCTTCTTATCCTTATTGACAAAAAGCCAAAAGACTATAACAAGCACTGCGTTGCCCGCCATAACAAGGGGAATGACTGCGGGAACAACTTTCATAACCGGAGCTCCGGTAATAAGGAAAGCTGTAACAGGGGTAACGATCGACAGCACTACGCTCCAGAACAGCCCGCAGTATATAACTGCCAGGATCAGGCATGCATTGATGATGGGGCCTGTGATATAAACGCTGAAATTCTTGAAGAACTGGCTGACGATACATATAGCAAGGAGTATTGCAGCGGTTGTTAGTTTCTTTACATTTGAATTCATTTTTTTCCTCTTTTCTTCGAATGATAATTATTTAGAAAAACTAATTATCTCCGTTATACCACCGGCCACAGAGAATATCAAAACTTTATTCCTTTATAGGTTCCACCACCTGTTTATAGACCAGTTTGAAGAACAGTATGGACAGTGCACAAGACACAGTCTCTGCGATGATGAAAGCAAACCATATCTTATTGACATCACCGGTAACCACCGCAAGGATCCAGGCAGCAGGGACCAGTACCACCAGCTGTCTGCATACGGATATGATCAGGGAGTAGATACTCTTGGAAAATGCCTGGAACACGCTGCCCAATGCTATGGCAACGGCTGCCAGGGGGAAGTGGATGGCGATGATCCTCATGGCAGGGATACCGATGGATTTCATATGTTCATCAGCTTCGAAAAGGTCCAGGAGCTTATCCGGGAAGACCTCAAAGACCGCAGTTCCCACAATCATGATACAGACTGCCATGGCAACTCCGAAGCGAAGTGCTTCATCGATCCTCTTTCTTTTCCTTGCACCGTAATTATATGCAAGCACGGGGATAATGCCGTTGTTCATTCCAAATACCGGCATGAAAAAGAAGCTCTGAAGTCTGAAATACACTCCGTATACCGCATTGGCGGTTTTGGAGAAGGACAGGGTGATCCTGTTCATGAAATAGCTCATGACGGAACCTATGCTCATCATAAGGATGGAAGGAACTCCCACGGCATAGATACGAAGAACCGTGGATCCGTCGGGGGTGAAGATCTTCTTTAAGCTGAAATGGATCTCCTTATTGGCAGTGAGGTTAAAGATAAGAGCCAGAACTCCGGCAACACACTGTCCGATGACAGTGGCATATGCGGCACCCGCTACGCCGAGTTCGGGACATCCGTAGAGTCCGAAGATCATGATTGGGTCAAGGATGATATTTATGATGGCACCAACGGACTGGGTGATCATGGAGTAGACGGTTTTTCCGGTGGACTGAAGGAGTCTTTCGAATGTCATCTGGAAAAAGGTTCCGATGGACATGGTGGTGACGATGGAAAGATATGCCACCGCATGTTCGATGACTTCTGTATCATTTGTCTGGGTAGTGATGAAGGGTGTTGTTCCAAAGAATCCTATGAGGAAGAATGCCACGAAGCTGCAGAGTGCAAGGAACACGCCCTTATTTGCCGCAGCGTCGGATTTCTCGAAGTTCTTCTCTCCAAGGGACGTGGACAGCATGGCATTGATACCGACGCCTGTTCCGGATCCCACGGATACCATGAGCATCTGAAGAGGAAACGCCAGGGTTACGGCAGAAAGTGCCGACTCTCCGATGCGGGAAACGAATACGCTGTCAACGATGTTATAGAGTGCCTGAACCAGCATAGAGATCATCATGGGCAGTGACATGCCGATGATCAGGGGTTTAACGGGCTTTACGCCCATTTTGTTTTCTTTTATCTGTTTAACTTCTTCCATATTCTTACCTTTCAAAACATACTTTGCTATTATATCAATCCGGGGGCATAAAAAAAAGCACGACTTGTGTCGTGCTTTAATGATTGGATAGCCGGTGGTTATTTGTTCACCGTTGAAGTAACCTGGGGTTTCAAGGCCACCACCTGGTTTCTTCCGTGCTCTTTTCCGTAATAGAGGTTCTCATCCGCCTGTGTTATGAGGTTCTCCAGTGAATAACCCGGAGCATAGGTGGATACACCCAGGGTCATGGTGAACTTGATCTTATTATCTTCGTACTCAACCACGTTATTTTCTATTCTGGATCTGATACGCTCTGCAACAGTGGTGGCTACGCCTCTGTTACCCATGACAAGGAGCAGGAATTCCTCTCCGCCCCATCTGCAGACGATATCGCCGTCTCTTACGCAGGCCTTAAGGATCTCGGAAACAGACACAAGTGCCACATCACCGCAATCATGTCCGTAGGTATCGTTGATCTTCTTGAAGAAGTCGATGTCACCCATGACAAGGCTGAAGATGGCTCCGGTCTTCTTTGCACCCTCCATGGCATCGTCAAGGGATTCTCCCATGGTACGTCTGTTATAAAGTTTGGTAAGAGGATCCATGCTTGCTTCAACGTCAAGGGTAGCATTTTTATCCTCGAGATTTTCAAGGGATGATCTGTAACCGAGAACCAGGAAGTGGCTCATCCAGATAATAAGCTGGAATGAACAGAATGCGTTGAATACAAACGCAACGGTAACCTGGGTTCCCGTAAGAACATGGGAAGGAGTAACATTCAGGCTTATGAAATAAGCCACAAGAAGAGAAAGGAATGTAAGCATAGACCAGAGCATGGGTCTGAAGATACTGGTTCCTTTTTTGCTGATAAACATGCTTATGTAGTAATACAGGGGGATCAGGGCAATGACATATGTGGAGAAGCCTGCCTGCCATCCTACGATAAACACGGTAAAGATCATCTGGAATATGATCTCAAGGAATGTAAGAAGATATCCTCTTCCAAGCTTACCCTCGCGGATAACCGTGTAGCAGTATGAATAATATGCCGTAACGATGATGTTATAAAGGGATAACTGCCAGACGCCCATGATATGGTACATGAACATCATGACCACATGGACGATGATGACGGCAATAGCCAGGATCTCAAGGATCTCCTGGTGATTGATGCCGTCCACACCGGTAATAACCCTCATAAAAGCACTCTTGCCTTTCTCGGGAACCGGATTGGTATTCTGTTTTTGTACTTCAGGCTTATCAGCCATCGTACCCTCCCTTTAAGCGGAGTTCCCTTACTCCGCACACAACACATAGGTATTTTACCACAAGGTAGTGTGCTCTGACAATCAGACGGGACAATATTTTGTAGTTTGGAAACTGCTTGATCTGACGGATCAGAGAAGTTCCCGTATCTCGTCCAAATATGCAAAATATTCCGGAAACGTCTTGGAACAGCAGGCAGGTTTTAAGATCTTAATGCCTTTCTCCCTTAACCCCATAAGAGAAAAGCCCATGGCCATTCTGTGGTCATCGTAGGTCTCTATATCCGCCGGTTTTACAGTTCCCGGTTCAATAATTATATCGTCATTTTCTTCCCGGGCATTAACGCCTGCTGCCTTTAAGTCATTCACTATGGCAGCCACCCTGTCGCTTTCCTGGAGCCTTATATGGGAGATTCCGGTTATGCGTATCTTCTTTCCCATAAATGGGGCAATGGCGGCTAAGGTTATGGTCTGGTCCGAGCAGACGGACATGTCGATGGTAAAGGAGCCGGAATCCGAGCCGCTTATAAGCTTAAGGATTTGCGTAAATCCCGCATCTCCCTGCATGGAGTTTTCAGTAAGGCCCATGATCTTAACGGGAGTTCCGGTGAGGATACTCATGGCCTGAAAGTAAGCCGCAGCTGAAGCATCGGGTTCGATGGAATAATCGGTTGCATGATATATTCCGGCTTTTACAGTATAGGACGAGCCAGCGGTGGCTTTGTCAGTCTCTACTCCGAAGGACTTCATGATAAGCCTTGTCATCTCAACATATGAAAGTCCGTGGGTTCCGGTAACATTGATCTTAATGTCCATTCCGGCTAAAGGTGCTGCGATGAGAAGGGCACTTAAAAACTGGGAACTCTTGTCGATGTCTACGGAAATCTCGTTTTTATTTAATCCATGGGGCTTGAGAGTAAAGGGGAAGAATCCTTCCGCGCCTTCATATTCAACTTCGCAGCCCATATCCTTAAGAGAATCAAGAAGGGGAGCCATGGGGCGTTTCCTCATCTGATCAGAAGAATCCAGTCTGTACTCACCGCCGTCTGTAAGTCCCAGAACCGCTGTAAGGAATCTGGCAGCGGTACCTGCAGAGCCCACGTTTATTTCCGCTTTTTCTTTGGGGATCTTTCCGGCACAGCCCTGAACTTTAACCGTGCATTTTTTTCTGTCCGCTGTAAATTTAATACCAAGGGCTTCCATGCAGTTTAGGAAGCTTTCGGTATCGTCCGAGAAAAGGGTTCCGGTAAGGGTGGATTCACCCTCAGCAAGCATGGCGACGAGAAGGCTTCTGTTGGTTATGCTTTTGGAACCGGGGACGGTGATTTCAAGAGTGCCACCTTCGGTTTTGTTGATCTTGCCGGTATGGGCTTTTACTATGGGGTTACGGTCGAAGGAATAGACAGGGGCGTCTTTTACGAAATAGGTGCTGTCTACCAATTCACCATCGGTGCAGGTCTCACCCTTTACTTCACGAACCGGTCTGTATCCTGCATCTATATGAAGCTTCACGCTGGCGGTGTTGGTACTCATGACCTTTGCAGTGAGGTGCAGAAGGCCAAGCATCTTAAAGCCAACCTCAGTACCCAGAAGTTCCACTGCTTCCGTTGCAAGGCCCTGACCTGCGGGAGCATTTTCAGAGAAGAATACTCCGGTCTCACCGGTCATGGTATCGGGCTCAATGTGCTGGAGATATACACAGCCTATTGGTGCATCCGTTTCTTTAAGCACGACGATGTACTGCCACACATCACCCGTATCTACTTTATTTGCAAGCCAGTTCAGATGCTCTTCTTTTGAGATGGGCTTGCGGTAATAGAAATTTCTGACGGTCCTGTCACAATTTCTCCATTCAAGGACCATCTGTGTATCTTCCGCAGTGATGGGGCGTAATATTATTCTGTTTCCTGTTATGATCTCAGAATTCATTTATTCAGCATTTTTATCCGCTATAGGAAGCGGCACATCTATTCCTCTCATTCCGATGATGGGTGCACCCTTGCCACGGAGGTAGTCTCCTGTGATAGTAACAGTCCCGATGTTATCATCCTTGGGTATCTCGTACATGATATCCAGCATGTAATCTTCTATGATGCTTCTCAAGCCTCTGGCACCGGTCTTTAATTCCAGGGCCTTATCGGCGATCTCTTCAAGAGCATCGTCTGTAAATTCAAGCTTTACTTCATCAAGTTCAAGAAGCTTCTGATACTGCTTTAAGATGGCATTCTTGGGCTCCGTCATGATCTTGATGAGCATCTCCCTGGTAAGATGTTGCAGGGAGGTGACAATGGGAAGTCTTCCGATGAATTCGGGGATCATTCCGTATTTTCTGATATCCTCAGTAGTAACCTTGCTTAGGATATCGGGATCATTTTCATAGGAATCCTTAAGCACTCCGCCGAATCCTATGGAGTTGGTCTTGGAAAGTCTTTCTTTGATGATGTCATCAAGTCCCGGGAAAGCACCGCCACAGATAAAGAGAATATTCCTGGTGTTGATGGTTGCAAGGGGAACCATGGCACCCTTACTAGAAGCGCCCACGGGAACCTCAACCTCGGATCCTTCAAGGAGCTTAAGCATACCCTGCTGAACGCTTTCTCCGGATACGTCTCTGTGATTTGCATTGTCCTTCTTTGCGATCTTATCGATCTCATCGATAAAGACGATGCCGTTTTCAGCTTTTTCCACATCGTTATCTGCAGCTGCTAATAGCTTGGAGATAACGCTTTCGATATCGTCTCCGATGTAGCCTGCTTCGGTAAGGGAAGTGGCATCTGCAATGGCAAGAGGCACATCAAGGAGCTTTGCCAGGGTTCTTACCAGGTAAGTCTTACCGCAGCCCGTGGGACCGATAAGAAGGATATTGGATTTTTCAATCTCGATGGAATCCATGGAATCCGTTGCCACTCTCTTGTAGTGGTTATAGACTGCAACGGAAATGACCTTCTTTGCATGCTCCTGACCCACAACGTAATTATCGAGGCTTTCCTTGATCTTGTGGGGGGCGGGAAGGTTATTGATGTCGATGAGTGGCTTGGAATCGGCACTCTTTTTCTTAAGCTTCTGCTTATTGGGGATACCGCCCATGCCCTGGAGATTTGCAAGGTTGATGAAGCCCAGTCCCGGAAAAGGAGGAGCCTGCTTCGGACCGGACTGCTGTCCGCTTTTGGTTTCATTTGCCTTATCGGGATCCGAGGAATTATCCCGGGCTGCCTGATCGATCATTCTGCGAAGATCTTCATCGGAGAGGATCTGTGCACCGTTTAAGGTCCCCTGGTAATCAAACTGGGAGACGGTATCCATGGTCTTCTGCATGCAGTCGGGGCAGACGCATATTCCGCCAAGAAGCCTGAACATCTTGCCGGTTTTGCTTTCGGGTCTTCTGCATATGAAACAGACATCCTCATAAGTGGAAGAGTCGTCCTTACCCGCATCCTGCGTTTTGGATGCATCAGAATGATCTTCGGTAAGGTCAGTTTTTGGGGTACTTTCGTTATCACTTAAAGAACCCTCAGTTTTATCTGAGGGTTCGAAGTCGTCATTTGTATACTTATCGTTATCCATAATAAGAATTCCTTTCGGGCTGAAAACTACTTTTAATTATATCGTACCCGAGGGCTCTCTGGCTATGGATTATGAAGATTTAATATTTAAACATCTGATGGCATTTAAGACTGCGAGGACCATGACTCCTACGTCCGCAAAGATGGCCATCCACATATTTGCGATACCGAAAGCTCCCAGGATCAGGAACATGACCTTGATGCCGATGGCGGAGACGATGTTTTGATGAACGATGCGGAGGCACTTTCTGGAGATCCTCATGGCAAGAGCGATTCTTGCGGGATCATCATCCATAAGGACTATATCCGCACTTTCTATAGCTGCATCGGAGCCCATGGCACCCATGGCGATGCCGATATCGACTCGCGAAAGAACCGGAGCATCGTTTATGCCGTCGCCAACGAAGGCTACTTTTTCTTTTCCTTTTTTGTCCTTAAGAAGTTCCTCTATCTCATCGACCTTATCGCCGGGGAGAAGTTCAGCCTTGTACTCTTTTAGCCCAAGTTCCCCGGCAATATGTGCGGCACTTTCTTCCCTGTCACCGGTAAGCATCACAAGGCGTCTTACACCACAGGCTTTCAGGACGCTGATGGCCTTCTTGGATGTGTCCTTGATCATGTCGGAAATAATGATGTAGCCTGCGTATTTGCCATCGGCACTGACATGGATTATGGTTCCGGGAGTATCGTCCTCCCCTGCTGCAAGTCCCAGTTCTTCCATGAGCCTTGCGTTACCTGCATAGATCTCATGGGCAGGAGTCTTTACGCGGACTCCTTTTCCGGGGATGTTCTCGTCTTCGAGGATCTCATCGGGTTGAACATTTTCTGCATATTTTTTTATTGAAAGAGCAATGGGGTGATCGGAGTAGGATTCAGCTGTCGCTGCAAATCTCACCAGATCCTCCGCGGTGGTCGCTCCGAAGGGAACCACCTTGGATACTTCAAAGGTTCCCTTTGTCAGAGTTCCGGTCTTGTCAAAGGCAATGATCTTAGTTTCCGAAAGAGCCTCAAGGTAGTTGGAGCCCTTCACAAGGATTCCGTTTGTAGAGGCTGCTCCGATTCCTCCAAAGAAGCTTAATGGAATGGAGATGACCAGTGCACAGGGGCAGCTTATTACAAGGAATGTCAGGGCTCTGATGACCCAGGTTCCCCACATGGGAGCGTTACCGGAGATAAGAAGAACAATGGGCGGGATCAGGGCTAAAGCCAGTGCCAGGTAGCACACGATGGGGGTGTAGTATCTTGCAAACTTCGAGATGAAGTTCTCGGAGCGGGATTTTTTCATGGAGGAATTCTCAACCATCTCAAGTATCTTGGAGACGGTGGATTCTCCGAATTCCTTGGTAGTCTCTATCTTAAGAAGTCCCGTGAGATTTACGCAGCCGCTGATGACCTCGGTGCCCGCTTCCACGTTAACGGGAAGGCTCTCACCGGTAAGGGCTGAGGTATCAAGGGAAGCGGTTCCTTCGCGGATGATTCCATCAATAGGGATCTTCTCTCCTGCCTTAACAACGATGATGCTTCCGATGGGAATCTCGTCGGGATCTGTTTTCTCAAGAGTTCCCGTAGCGGTCTCAAGATTTGCGTAGTCCGGGCGGATGTCCATGAGTGCGGTAATGTTCCTGCGGCTCTTTCCAACAGCCACTGACTGGAAGAGTTCACCGATCTGATAGAAAAGCATAACCGCAACACCTTCAAGGAAACCTCCCTCTTCACCCTGTGAAACCAGGCCCAGGGCGATGGCACCAACAGTGGCAACGCTCATTAGGAAGCACTCATCGAAAACCTGACCGTGGGTTATTCCGTGGAATGCTTTCTTTAAGATGTCCGAACCTATTACAAGGTAGGGGATCATATAAAGAGCAAACTCAGCCCAGATGGGGAGGTCGATGAAATGAAGGAGCACCTGCAAGGCTACGAGAAGTGCGATGCAGGCGATTATGCGGTATAGAACTTTTTTCTGTTTCTTGTTCATGGATTAAGCTCCGGTAGAGAATTGGAATTCACGGTGGTTCGTCAGATGAAGATCTCGCAGTCCTCTTCAACTGCCTTGCAGGCTTTGATGACTTCAGGCATAACGGATGCGGGTTCAGCGCCTTCGGCAAATTCAACCTTCATCTTCTGGGTCATGAAGCTGACTGTTGCGGATGCGATTCCGATAACTTTATTTGCAGCATCTTCCATCTTCTGTGCACATGCAGCGCAGTCTACCTCGATATCGTAAGTCTTTTTCATAATTTTTGTCTCCTTTCCGGTTGGTTCATACATCAATCATATGAATATCTGCTCATATGTTCATTATAACACCGAAACCGGAGATGTCAACACCAAAAATGCAGCGCCGAGGCGCTGCATTTTGTCATTTTTTCTTTTTTACTTCTCGTCAAAAACCTCATCTTCGGTATAGAAGACACCTTCTTCCATTTCTTTGTTGGCTTTATCCAAACGTGCTTTTTCTGAAGGTGTAACTTTTGTAAAATCTTCGTCCCAAGTACGAACTAACATCTTCAGCAAAGCATTTACTGTTACCAATTCTTCTTCAGGCAACATTTTTATTAAATCTATTGTTTGTGAAGTAAGTATAGACATTATTACACCTCCTTACTTATAAATGTCTCCACGTGATCCAATATCGATGATAAATAGGACTAAAAGAGCATTGCTCTCATACCTGTATATAACACGATACTTTCCTATGCGGAGCCTCATTCGGCCATCATCATATCCCTTCATAGGCTTTACATCGCCTTTCGAGGGTATAACCTTTATGCCTTCAATTCCCTCTTTTATCTGATCTCTTAATTTAGGATCAGCACTTTTCAAAAAATTTCGAGCTTCCCTGGAATAACGTACTTCATCAACTTTTTTCATTGCATCTTCTTTCTCCGGCATGACCGGCAAATAATTCGTTCCTGTCTCCGGGGAAAGAATTTACACAATTTATTATATTATATCGTCATTTTTAGCCTTTGCAAATCATAAAATGTAGTGCAGATAATAAGTTATACCAAAAATGCAGCGCCGAGGCGCTGCATTTTCTTACAGGTCAAGTTCGTATGTTATATATTTTCCTTCGTACCCGTTGGATGTAAAGCACTTCCGGGATGCGGAGTTGTCAGTCTTTACGCCGGCCAGGATCTTCCTGATTCCGGGGCAGGCTTTATGAAGTTCCTCTGAAGCCATTTCGATGAGGAGCTTTCCGTAACCCTTGCCGCGCTCACCGGGAGCGATGCTGTAATGAATGGATGCCTCATCGCCGTCTAAGTGGAACCTCACCTGTCCGATAGGGGTATCATCTCTCATTAAGATGAACTGAAGTTTTGTCTCATCCTTCAAAAGCGCATCGAACCACTTCTTGTGATCTTCCAAAGGAATGGGATCCTGTGAGAAAGAACTCTTCCTTACTTCGGGATCATTAGCCCACTCATAGAGAAGTTCCATATCATCAGCGGTTACTTTTCTTAATCTGTATTCTGTACTCATTTAAGGTCCTCCGGTATAAGAGGCTCTCCTCTTTTGATGGCACGATTGCTCTTTTTTCCGAGAAGTTCCTTATAGTGCTTCGGAGGGATGCCGTATCCGGGTCTTATGACACGGATGTTTTTTTCTGTGAACTCTTCACCGGCTGCGATGTCCTCCGATGCAAAGATACTTCTTCTAAATACCAGGGAATCTTTTTCCTTGGAGCTTAATTCGTAGCCGGAGCACTTCTTTATCTTCGTTGCATTCCTGATATCTTCCACCATATGTCCGAATTCCTCCATGGTCATGGAGAATTCGGAATCGGCACTCTTCACGCCTTCCAGCTTTACATGCTTTTCAACAACACACGCACCAAGGGATACGCCGACGATCGCACCGATGCTTCCTGCGGAATGATCGGAAAGGCCCACATGTACGCCAAATCTTTCTTTCATATCTGGGATCAATCCGAGGTGCATATCCTCCCAGTTTGCGGGATATTCGCTGCAGCATTTGAGGAGAACTATTTTGTCATTGCCTGCTCTTTTGCATGCATCCACCGCATCCTGTATTTCTTCCGGGCTTCCCATTCCGCATGAAATGATCATGGGCTTTCCCTTTGAAGCGGTATATTCGATGAGGGGAATGTCTATCATCTCAAAGCTTGCGATCTTGTACGCATCCGCACCCATGGATTCAAGGAAATCCACAGCATCGTTATCGAAGGGAGTTGAAAGAAAATCCAGTCCGCATTTCTCACACTCTTCCTTAATAGCAGGCTGCCACTCGTAAGGAGTGTATGCATCCTTGTAAAGATCATAGAGTTTATATCCGTCCCAGAGACCGCCCTTTATTTTGAAATAATCATTGTCGCAGTCTATGGTAAGGGAATCCGCGGTATAGGTCTGGATCTTAAGACAGTCCGCACCGGTCTTTGCAACCTGTCGCACGATCTCCAGTGCATTCTCGAGACTTCCGCCGTGGTTGGCACTCATCTCAGCAATGACATAGACCTCTCCTGATTCGATCTTTTCAAAAAGGTGGGACATGGAATTCTCCTGTTAAGGTTTTTCTCCGAGAGTTACGGTCACGGTGTGTTCCACGTACTCTCCGTCTTCGTTTCTCATGAAAGTAACTTCGACTTTATCGCCGACGGCATAATATTTGATGAGTCTCTTTAAGCTGTCGTTACTGGTGATACTGCTTCCCTGGAAGCCTGTGATGATATCGCCGACCTGAATACCTGCTGCCTCTGCTCCGCCGCCGGGAACAAGATCCGAAACGTAAACGCCTACGGGCATTTTGTAATAAGCTGCGATCTCGTCCGTAACTTCCTGCATGTAGATGCCGATGTATCCGGAATTTTCTTCATCAACCTCAATGAGGGTATCTCTTCCCATGAGGTCTTCGATAATATCTTTTACGGATGAAATGGGAATGGCATATCCGATGCCTTCAATGGTGGATCCGCCGAACTTGTTGGAATTGATACCGATGACCTGACCGGATACATTAAGAAGTGCTCCGCCGGAATTACCGGGATTGATGGCGGCATCTGTCTGGATGAAATAATTGGTATTTCCGTCTGAAGTGGTAATTTCCCTGTCCAGTGCGGATACAATACCTGTGGTGACAGACTGACCGTAGCCGAGAGCGTTGCCGATGGCAATGACCTTCTGGCCAAGGACCAGGCTCTCGCTGTCTCCAAGCTCCGCAACCTTGATCTGCATTTCGGTCTTTCTCTTAAGGTCACTCTTTAATACGGAAATGACACCGATGTCTCTTGAAGCATCCAGTCCCTTAAGATATGCAGGCGCTTCCGTTCCGTCAATAAAGGTAACGGTTATGGAATCTGCTTCCTGAATAACATGATTATTGGTGACGATTATATATTCATCATCAGTCTCACCGATGATAATGCCGGATCCGGAAGCTTCTCCGTCATCGGAATAAGGTGTTCCCCAGTAGTTTCCTGTACGGGTGTAATGCTCGGTAATGGAAACCATGGAAGGCATCACATCCGCAACAACCTGTGTTATATCGGACTCTTCCGTGGTAAGTACCGTCACATGGGTTTCATCGTTTGAACTTAATGAATCAGGCTGAGGCTCGTTAAATTCGATCCTTGCTTCTTCAAGTTCTTCACGAACAGTCTCAAGACGGGTATCTTCATTTGATGACGATCCGGAAGCTACCCCTCCCGTAGCGAGCATCACCGCATAGAATCCTGCTCCGGCAAATATTCCGAAAAGAAGTCCCATGCATACAGACATCATTATCTTGCCGAAGGTACCGGTCTTTTTCGAAGCCGGGGTTTCAGGCTGTGGTGCCGTATACTGCTGAGCTGTATTTTGCTGTGGAGCCTGCTGCCATCCCCACTGGGGATTCTGCTGCGATCCGCTCCACTGTCCATTGTTAAAGTTATTACTGTCCATTTATTCCTCCTAAAGAGCAACGGCTCTTTTTGTTTTTACAAGAGTGAGTATAGGAGGCAAATGTGTTTATTTTGTGAAGATAATGTGATTTATCGGTGGAACGTGGGGACGGTGGAACTTATTCTACGGTTACGGATTTAGCCAGGTTTCTGGGCTTATCAACGTCAAGGCCCTTGGAAACGGATACGTAATATCCAAGGAGCTGGAGAGGAATAACCGCTAAGGAAGCGGCAAAGTGCTCGTCAACCTTAGGAATATATGAAACGAAGTTGCAGGTATCCTCGGTCTTGTAATTACCTACCATGGTGAGTCCGTAGAGATAAGCACCTCTTGATTTACACTCTACCATATTGCTGATGGTCTTCTCGTAGAGATCTGACTGGGTAAGAACGCCCACTACAAGGATGTTATCCTCAATAAGGCTGATGGTTCCGTGCTTCAGCTCACCTGCGGCATATGCCTCGGAATGGATGTAGCTGATCTCCTTGAGCTTAAGGCTTCCTTCAAGGGATACGGCATAGTCGATGCCTCTTCCGATAAAGAAGATATCGTGAGCATTGGAATATTTCGAAGCAAACCACTGGATCCTTTCTTTATCAAGGAGGATGCTTCCGATCTTATCGGGAATGGTCTTTAACTCCTCGATAAGTTCGGTATATTTCTTGTTGTCAATCTTGTCCCTTACTCTTGCAAACTTCACCGCAAGTGCATACATGGCAATGAGCTGTGCGGAATATGCCTTGGTGGTTGCAACGCTTATCTCAGGGCCTGCCATAGTATAGAAAACATTGTCTGCTTCTCTTGCAATGGATGAACCAACAACGTTTACAATGCCCAGAGTCTTGATACCGTTAGCCTTTGCTTCACGAAGTGCAGCGAGGGAATCGGCAGTCTCACCGGACTGGCTTATGATGACCACAAGCTGTGAAGGATCAAGGATGGGATTTCTGTATCTGAACTCACTTGCAAGTTCAACTCTTACAGGGATCCTTGCAAGATCTTCCATTACGTACTGACCGACCATTCCCGCATGCCATGCGGAGCCGCAGGCTACGATGGTGATCTGTGAGATCTTCTTTATCTCTTCATCGGTAAGACCAACATTTGAAAGGTCGATCTCTTTTCCCTTAACAACGGAGGAAAGAGTATCTTCAACTGCCTTGGGCTGCTCGTGGATCTCCTTGATCATGAAGTGCTCGAATCCGCCCTTCTCGGCAGCTTCCGCATCCCACTTGATCTCGGTAAGTTCCTTCTGAATAACATCGCCGTCGAGGTTGTAGAACTCTGCCTTGCCGTCGGAAAGTTTTGCCATCTCCATGTTTCCGATGTAGTAAACCTGTCTGGTGTACTTAAGGATGGCGGGAACATCGGAAGCAACATAGCAGTCACCGTCGGTGATACCGATGATCATGGGGCTTTCTTTTCTAGCAACCCAGATCTCACCGGGACGGTCTGTAAACATTACTTCCAGAGCATAGGAACCTCTGACTCTCACCATGGTCTTGGCAAGGGCATCAACGGGGCCGATGTTGTATTTCTTGTAATAATAATCAATAAGCTTGATGACAACTTCGGTATCGGTCTGTGAATAGAACTGATATCCGTGCTTGATAAGCTTCTCACGAAGCTCCTGGTAATTCTCGATAATACCGTTATGAACGCCAACAACTTCGCTCTCAACGGCGCCGGATCCGGATCTTGTGCAGTTTCCGCTGACGTGGGGGTGTGCATTGATCTGGCTGGGTTCACCGTGGGTCGCCCATCTGGTATGGCCGATTCCGCAGTTTCCCTTCAGCGCTTTTCCGCCGTCAACCTTATCGGAAAGCTCTTTAAGTTTTCCTTTTTCCTTAACAACTTCCGCAAGCTTGTCGCCGTCTCTTACGGCAAGGCCCGCTGAATCATATCCTCTGTATTCAAGCTTTGAAAGACCCTCAAGAAGAATGGGGGCAGCCTGTTTTTTACCTACATAACCTACAATTCCGCACATATAAATCTCTCCCTTTCACATAACCGTTTTTTTGCCGGTTCAGTTTTTATTTTTTCCAGTAACCCTTATTTGAAGTAAGGCACATTATAACCCATTCGGGCAGTTTTGCATAATTTTTCCCGAGCTTATATCCGATAAGTTTAAAGCCGCATTGGATGTAGAAACCGGGAATCATATACCACTTTCCTTTTTTCAAAAGGATCTTCGTAGCAGACTTAACAAGCTTCATGCCCTCAGATTCGGAGCTTACACCGGCAAATACATCCGGGTTCTGGGCCTGGCTTACACCGAGGTCAAAATTTCTCTTAAGCTGCTCCATGGCAGAGTAATCATGAGAATGAATAACCGTAGCATCCGCTTCATATCTGACCGAATATCCGAGGTCCAGGAATTTCCTTGCGATGATCATATCTTCATTAAATATGGTCTTCCTGATAAAGCCACCGGCATTAATATATTTTTCCCTGTCATATGCACAGCATACGTCGGAACAGAAGAAAGCCTTGATACCCAGCTTCTCGATATCTTCCTTGGTCTTGGTAACCGGCGTTCCCGGATAATTGTGAAGTCTTGAGATCTTTTCAAATGTGGAAGACTCGCTTCCCGCCAGCTGCCTTGCATAGGCGCAGGCTGTATTTCCCTCGATCGCCCCGGTAAGTCTTTCGATAAGGAACTCGTCATTCGGAACAGCATCCTGGGTCATCATGACAAAGATGTCACATTCCGTGCGCTCCACAGCCCATCTTCTGGTGCCGCCATGGTCGAACTCAGAAGCCTTCACTTCAAGGATCCTTATCTCCGGCGCGATCGCCACAGCCTCTGAGATCCTTGGCTCCGTACCCTTTCCCGTTGTTGACACCACAAGGGTTATGCCTGTAGGCTTTACGTTCTGTTTTTTCAGAGTCCTGATAAGCTTTATTAATTTGTCATCCGGCTTATAAACCGGAATGATAACCTGAATGTTCATATTGTCTGCCACCGGTTTATCTGATATATGCAGCGGTATCTTCCCCTATCTGACCGGAGAATGTCACCACATTTCTGCCGGGTGCATATTCCGTATCATCAAAAAGAAATTCATGAAGCCATGCCACGTTTTCCGTGAGGTCCAAAGGCACAACGCAGTCTCCCTTCTGAGGAAGATTTGCGGTGGAAAGCATATCCATATTGGGGAAGCCTCCTTCCTTTATCACATGATAATCGGATATGTGAAGGATCATATCAAGGAAGGTCTTCTCATCAAGACTTGTGTAGGTGTAGTTCATTACGTCAGAGAAAATATCCGACAACTTTGATGAGTCACACCCCTGTGCAGCTTCAAGCATTGCTTTTAAGACTTCACGCTGTCTTTCGGTTCTGACAAAATCACTTCCGGCGGTATATCTGATCCTGCAGTAGGATGCAGCCTGCATGCCGTTTAACCTCTGAAGTCCCGTTTCTTTTACGGGAACGATGTTACTTTCCGGAATGCCCAGAGCCTGTGCAACTGCAATCTGATAATTATTCAGGTGGATAAGTTCCTCGGAATCCACATCGATCATGACGCCGCCCAGGTCGTCCACCGCTGTAACAAGAGCCTTGTAGCTTACGGTGACCCAGTTGGTGATGTTAAGGTCAAGATTTGCATTTAACATGGTAACCGCCTGAGTGGCACCGCCCTTGGCATATGCGGCATTGCACTTATTGTACTGATCATTTCCGAGATTGAGATATGTATCACGGTAAACCGATACCAGTGTCACTTCTCCCGTTGCATTGTTGATGCTGGCGATCATGATGGAATCACTTCTGTAGCCCTTGAGGAGATCGCTGTTTTTTTCACTAAGTGCATCAACACCGAAAAATGCGATATTGGTATAACCCGCCATGGCACCGCCTTCTTCGGAAGCTTTTAAAGTTTCTTCGGAAATGCCGATCTGTGCGGGATCCACATCATCCATGCTGGCGTAGATGGGGCCGGATTCTTCCTCATTTTCCGTCTGTTTCATGACATAGACCAGGACGCCTATCATGGCGATGATGACGAAGATCTCCGCCACAAAGACCATCATCTTCCGTCTGGTGCGGCCGGGATTTGCGTTTCTATTTGTTTTTTTATTTTTATCAGTATGCATTTTTATTGATAAATCCCGTAAAGAAGGTCATGAGAATGATCTTCATATCGAAAAAGAATGTCCAGTTTTCAATATAATAAATATCGTACTCAACTCTCTTTCGGATGGAGGTATCGCCTCTCAGACCGTTGACCTGTGCCCATCCCGTAAGTCCGGGACGAACCTGGTGCTTAACGTTATATCTGGGGATCTCTTCCATGAATTTCTCTACGAACTGGGGACGCTCGGGTCTGGGACCTACCAGGCTCATGTCACCCTTAAGGATGTTGAAGAGCTGGGGCAGTTCGTCGATACTGGTCTTTCTGATGAACTTTCCGATGGTTGTGACTCTGGGGTCATTTTTCCTGGTCCAGCCTTTTTTCTCGGACTTTTCGGTCTGAACTCTCATGGAGCGGAACTTATACATCTGGAAAGTCTTGTTATGAAGTCCCACTCTCTCCTGCTTGAAGATTATGGGACCGCGGCTGGTAAGTTTTACCAGGATGGCGATGATGATCATAAGCGGAGAAGTCACGATGATTCCCAAAGCAGATGCAAAAATATCAAACAGCCTCTTGACCATGATATTGCCGCTGTTGGTAAGAGGGACATAACGGATGTTGATGACGGGAAGTCCTCCCAGATCCTCCGTATAAGGTCTGGTAGGGATCAGGCTGTTGTAATCCGGCACGAACTTGGTGTGTACGCCGAATTTTTCACAGATGCTTACGGTTTCTTCCAGTTTTTCATAATCTTCCAGAGGAAGGGAAATGATGATCTCATCCAGCTTATGCTCAGGCAGGATGTACTCGAGATTTCCCAGAGTGCCTAAAACCTTTACGCCGTGATAGGTAGCTCCCGCAGGCACGTGCTCATCCAGAACTCCAACCACGTCATAACCCCACTGGGGATTTTCCCTGACTCTGTCCATATAATGCTCTGCGGACCTGGAGTAGCCCACCAGCAGGACATGCTTTATATTGTAGCCTTTTTTGCGGAAAGTCTTGAGAACACGCCGGATAACCAGTCGGTAGATAAAGCAGAAGAAAATATTAAGGAAAAAGAATATGGCCAGCACGCTACGGGAGTAGTTGATCTCTCGCATGATGTTATAGGTAAACAGCATGATGGCTAAGATTCCGATGATATTTGCCTTGATGAGGTCCAGGAGTTCGGTCTGTCTGCCGCCGGTTCGCCTGGAAACATAGATATCACAGAAGCTGTAGATAAGGATATAACCCGGAATCACAAAGGGGAGCAGATCGTAATAATACGACAGCTCCAGATAATATCCCGCATCCGGTGTAAGGACGTAGAACTTTATAAAATAAGCAAGTATCATGGAACCACCGACGATGAGTCCGTCGATGAGAACCATTAACCTGTTAAATATATGTTGATTGTCTCTGATCATTCAGTAAACTCCGTAAGGACTTATGAAAGCCTATACATTGTATATTTTACAACTTTAAGAGTATTCAGACAACAAAATAAAAGTGCCATCCGATGATTGCGGAAGGCACTTGTATGACCTCTCTTTTCATTAATTTATTTCTGTGATCAGTTGGAGAATTTGGATTCGATCAGAAATCGATTCAGGTATCCTTCAGAACAATAAAGATATTCTTAAGAAGAATAAGTTCGATTTTGAAAAGTCTCGGAATGATCTTCGTAAATCCACGATATCTTTTGCCCCTTCCCTTTCCGGCACACTTTTTAAATCCCTGAGCAAGACCCTTAATGTAGTCTTTCCCAAGACCCTTTTTGAAGAAGAAGGCAGCCTTAACAATAAAGCCCGTTATTAATAGCGGAAGATTAAATAACAACTGTACAGCTGACATGTTCTTGTAAAGAACATATATGTTATTTGATGCCGAAAAAATTGCCTTACGGCTGTTATATTTCGATCCGGTAGAGGCTGAACCGTAATGAAGCACCACCGCATTAGGATCATAGGTGTTATGGAATCCGTGGAGCATTGCTCTCCAGCATATGTCCAGGTCCTCCAGATACATGAAGTGCACAGGGTCAAAATAACCTATGCTATCAAATGCTTCTCTCCTGTAGATTGCAGCACCGGCGCAGGATGAGAAGATTTTACAGTTCTTCGAATACCCGGTTGCGGGTCTGCCCTTTCCTCTGGATCTTGACCATCCGAGAGCACAATAAATGTCCCCGGCACTATCTAATAGTTCTTCCTTGTCCCACATCCTCATGGATGCCGAAACTGAAAAACGCATGTTATCGTTTTTAATGGTATTTACCAATGATTGTACGAATCCGGGCTTTGCTTTGGTATCGTTATTCAATAAAATAACATACGGTGTGTTTGACACTTTGATGCCGGCATTGACCGCAGAGGGGAATCCGCTGTTCTTTTCCAGGGCAATGAGCTTCACATCCGGGTACTCCGAAACGATCTCCCTGCTCTTATCCGTGGAGGCATCATCCACCACGATTATGCCATATTCAAAAGCGGCATTTTGAACAGAAGGTGCCAGTGAATCCAGGCACCCTCTAAGCCACTTCTCTCCGTTGTAATTAGGGATAATGACAGTTACTTTATTCATATACTACCCATATGGAACGAAAGAACCATCCCCCTGTTCCACTTATTTTTCTATCTTGATCTCGACCTTAATCTCACGTTCTTTCTTCTCGACTACCTGCCATGTGGGATAATAGAGAAGTCCCTTGCCGGCTTTTCTGATGCGTTCCGAAAGTTCCAGACTCATTTCGATTATGTCCTTTTCAGGGGGAAGTGTCTTGGCATCGAATATCTTCTCTCCGTCCTGTGGAGGACGTCCGGTTTCATGAGGTCTTAAGGAAAGCATTCCGGGAACCCTGTGTTCGGAATACGGAATTCCCGTTATCTGCTCAAAATCATCCCTGAATTCAGGACTTATTCTTATACATCTGATATCAAGGACAGGTGCAGACTGCTGGCACATAGCTCTGTGGAAATATCCGGTAAAACCGATGGGAAGTCCGGCATAAAGAGGATTTCCTTCCTTATCCATGATTCCGCCGATGACTTTACCCCTGTGGGCATCGGTTACGATCCTTCCACCCACAGCTCCGAGATCCGGTCTCGACTCAAAGATGTCACCCTTATATCTGAACTCGTAATAGCCCACATTTCTTAAGTTAAATACATCAGCCTCTATACCGAAAGCTGCCGCATGGTCTTCCAAGGCCTTAACTCCCGCATCGTAGGCATAGAGTTTCCCGGAAGTATTGGAAGAAGTGGAGGCAGGACTTATCCTCCAGTGATAAAGGATCTGGGGAACATGGGAAAATCCTGCTCCCTCTCTTAAGGCTCTAAGGAGCAGATCATAGTCCTGGGCGCCGTCATATTCCGGGCGGAACTTCAGTTTTTTCATAAGATCTGCCTTCATAACCGTAAGATGGCAGATATAATTGTTGTTCAGCAGAAGGTTCGGGTCAAAATCCGGCTTGGAATTGCGCTCCGTAAACTCTTTTCCGGAGGCACCCACCTTATCCTCATCCGAATAAATGACATCCGGCTCCTTACCGATCCTCTTCGAATAGCTGATGATGTTCTCTACTATTCTAAGAAGCGCATCCGGCGTAAGAAGATCATCATGATCCAAAAGTGCTATATAATCACCATTTGCTTCCTTCAGAGCCTCATTCGTATTCTCGGAAATTCCGTTATTGGCGGGAAGTGACAGATATTTGACACGGATATCTCCGAAATCATCGCAGATCTGCCTTAAGATCCTCTTGTCATCGGATGCATCGGCAATAATAAGTTCCAGCTCATCATAGGCCTGAGCCAGTACGCTCTCCGCCATCTCCCTGAACATCCCCGGATCTGTATTATATGCGGGAACGATCACCGAAATAAGAGGAGTCTTCGAAAGCCTCTCCGCCAGCCTCCTCATAACCGAGATCTCATACTCCGTGGGCCTGCGATAATCAGAGCCTCTCTTCCCCTTGGCAGACAAGCTCTCCGAAATCTCCAGAACGCCTGCTGCCAGGCCATTCCTCTTCATATACCCTAAACTTCTTTTAGTAACTGAAATAATATTCATACCATTATAAAAGGATCGTTGATACGCTGCATGTTAGTTTTTCGGACCAAAAGCGAGCCGAGGAGGCTCATAATACTTAACAAGGCCGCGGAGACGTTATATATAGCTTTTGGCGGCCTCCGGAGCGTCGGTACTTAACGAGCTCGAAGCTTGCGAGAGCGAGTTTAGTACCGCTACGCGAGGACGGGGCGACAAGCGCACCGCCAAAAGGTATATATAACGGCAACCGCGGCCGTAACTTAATATTATGCGAAAGCCTTAACTGCTTCAGTGAGCGCCGCAGACTTAGCAGCGGCATCTTCGAGACTGGTACCCTTAACTCCCATGTAGAACTTGATCTTAGGCTCAGTACCGGAAGGCCTTACACAACACCAGTTGTCATCAGGAAGATCAAAGTAAAGCACATTGGACGAAGGAAGTCCAGTGGTGGTCTTCTCTCCCGTCTTCATGTCGATAACAACATCCTTCTTGTAATCCCTGAACTTAAGAACCTCAAACTCTCCGAAAGCCTTGGGAGGATCATTTCTCAGCTTGTCCATGAGAGCTGCGATCTGCTCAGCTCCCTCTGCACCCTTCATGGTGATGGTGAACTGAGTCTCCTTGAAGAAGCCGTACTTCTCATAAACTTCGATCATGAAATCCCAGAGAGTCTTGCCCTGCTTCTTAAGCCAGGATGCAACTTCGCAGAGCATCTCAACTGCCACGACGGCATCCTTGTCACGGGCATGGGTTCCTACCAGACATCCGTAAGACTCCTCAAGTCCGAATACATAGTTGTTGTCCTTATTTCCATTCTGCTCGAAGATCTTGATCTGCTCTCCGATGTACTTAAATCCTGTGAGAACCTCGATGAGCTTCACGCCATAAGCTTTGGTCATGGGGAAGGTCATGTTGGTGGTAACGATTGTTGTAACGAGAGTAGGATTTGAAGGCATGGTTCCAAGTGCGGTACGCTCTCTCAAAACATACTCTGCAATGAGCATTCCGCTCATATTTCCGGTAAAAGCAACATACTCACCGGTCTTTGAGTCCTTGGCATATACTCCGAGACGGTCTGCATCGGGGTCGGTTGCAAGAACGATGTCCGCATCCTTTTCCTTGGCAAGCTTAAGCGCAAGCTCGAAAGCCTTGGGATCTTCGGGGTTGGGGTAAGCCAGGGTGGTGAACTCAGGGTCAGGACCAACCTGCTCGGGAACTACATAAACATTCTTATATCCAAGTTCCTCAAGGATCCTTCTTACAGGCTTATTACCGGTTCCGCAGAAAGGTGTGTAAACGATCTTGATGTCCCCTGCAACTTCCTTAATGATCTCGGGATGAAGGCTCTGCTTCTTAAGCTCAACCATGTACTTGTCATCGATCTCTTTTCCGATGGAGATGTAGAGACCCTTGGAGATTGCCTCGTCCTTGTCCATGGTCTTGCAGTCGGAATACTCCTTGATGGCAAATACTTCGCCGATGATACCGGTGTCGTGAGGAGGTGTAACCTGTGCACCGTCCTCCCAGTAAACTTTGTATCCGTTATACTCAGGGGGGTTGTGGCTTGCGGTGATGTTGATACCTGCGGTACATCCAAGCTCTCTCAGCGCAAAGGAAAGCTCGGGAGTAGGTCTGAGTTCATCGAATACATAAGCCTTGATGCCGTTAGCTGCAAGGCAAAGTGCCGCAACATCAGCAAACTCGGGGCTCATTCTTCTGCAGTCAAAAGAAATTGCAACACCCTTGGTCTGGGTTCCTGCCTTAATAATGTAATTGGCAAGTCCCTGGGTAGCCTTTCTTACGGTATAAACGTTCATACGGTTGGAACCTGCACCGATGACTCCTCTAAGTCCGCCGGTACCAAACTCCAGCTCTCTGTAGAAGCGGTCCTCAACCTCCTTCTCATCATTTCTGATGGCAAGAAGTTCCTGCTTGGTGGCTTCGTCGAAATAATCGTCATTAATCCACTTGTCAAACTCTTCTCTGTATCCCATATGCTCCTCCTGATATCTTTATTTAGGGGCTTAAAACCTATCAAAAACTCCTTTAATAATACAACTTTAGGCGCTTTTTTTCCATACCCTTTAATCGACATCGGGGGTTAATTATGATATTGTCTATACATGATCTCCGTGACGGACAAAATCATTAAAAAGCTGGATAAAGCCCCTCTGTGGATCCTGGTGGTCCCTCTGGAGGCCCTTTTTCTTGTCTACTACATTCTTTTAGGAAAAAACGTCTATTTCGACATCAACGATATCCTGGACGAATCCCTTTTTAACTATGTTTTGCATGGAAAATACATGTTTTCCGGAGTATCCCAATACCCTGAGATGCTTACGGGGGTTCCCGTCAGCGGAATGAGCATTTCTTCCCCGATATTCGTACCCCTGTATCACTTTTTCCCGGTATTTACCGCATTCATGATCCAGTTTGCCCTGACGGCGGCGATAGCTTACCTGGGAATGTATGCCTGCGTCAGGAAACTGACGGACAGCAGCATCATATCCGTTCTTGCGGGGGCGGCTCTTATGTGGCTTCCCTGGAATCCCATATACGGACTCTCCCAGGCGGGACTTCCGGTGATCATCTTCGCTTTCCTGCTCCTTGCAGATGAAAAAAAGTTCAGCCTTAAATCCATAGTTCCTTACGCCCTTGTAATCCTCTACACCCTTGGTGCCCACCTTGTCTGGATCGGATTTGTCCCCGCAGGTGCACTGATACTTGTGGCCATTATATTTCTTGTCAAAAAAAGACCTGACTCTCTTCCCTTCTATGCAGGTATCATCATCTTTTTCCTTTCATACATACTTGTAAACCTGGATCTCGTAAAGGACTTCTTCGTAAATACAGGCTTCATCTCCCACAGAACAGAGACCATAGTCTCCGGAGAAGGTTTTAACACCTGTTTTGGAATCTTCCTCTGGGGTAACGTTTATGCCAGGACACTTCACCACTACCTGATAATCCCAATAGTGGCGCTTCTCGTCCTATACACTCTGATGCTTACGGTATTTAACGGGAAATGGTTTAAAGATAACGGTGAGCTCAGAGAAAAAATCCTGAAACTCTACATTCCCGGAATCGGATTATTTATCCTAAACATACTCATAGCCCTTATCTACGGAATATGTGAATCCGATGCAGTTACCGCCTGGAGAAACTCACAGTCCGGTATCCTTAAGTTCTTCCAGTTAAACAGGATCTACTGGATCTATTTTGCAAGCTGGTATATTGATGCAGCCCTTATATTTATGATGCCCGTAAGATTTCATTCGGAGATAAAAAGAAAACCCGGTATCACCGGCAGATGGCCTCTGATGCTGTGCTGGTTATTCATTGCTCTCATCTCCCTTCCAACCGCATGGAACATTCGTCAGAACGGCAACTGGATATTAAACAAGAGTCAGTATAAAAATGACTGCCATGTCGGTTTGATGAGCTGGAATGATTTTTACGCCGAAGGCCTGATGGAAGATATTAAAGAATATATAGGAGAAGATCAGAGCACATACCGCGTGGCCTCTTTGGGAATAAGCCCCGCCGTATCTCTCGAGGCCGGTTTTTACACCATAGACGGTTATTCCAACAACTACTCTCTCGAATATAAACACGCCTTCAGGAAAGTAATTGAAAAAGAACTGGAAAAAAGTACTTATCTTAAAAGCTATTACGATACCTGGGGAAACAGATGCTATGTTTTCACCGCAGATGCTCCCTCAGATAACGGAAGTAAGTATCAGGAATTTACATACAGAGATCTGCAGGTAAATACCGATGCCATGAAAGAACTGGGGTGCGAATACATCATCTCTGCTGCCCAGATCGAAGATCCCGATTCCCTGAGCCTGACATTTTGTGATACATTTGAGAGAGATGATTCTTTCTACAGACTGTGGTTATACAAGCTGGAGGACTGATCCGAATGAAAGCACTTGATAAATTCACGGAAAAATTCTGGGACACCGTCATCAGAAATAAAGACATATTGTTTTTCGTATGCATCCTTATAATAGGTTCCGTAATAAGGATCTGCGGCTTTGATCACATAACCGGTGATTATTATTTCTACAACACCTGGTTCTATGACCTTAAGGAAAATACCTGGTTTGCACTGGGCCACGGTGTAGGGGATTACAGCATCTTCTTCCAGACAGTATTCCTGTTCCTGACCCTCATTCCCGGCAAGGGCATGTATATATATAAGACAATGTCCTGTCTTTTTGATCTTGGTCAGGCCCTGCTGATCGCGGGCTTTGTCACAGACTTTAAAAAAGAAAATCTCCTGAAAGAAAAATTCAATCTTTCATTTTCTCTTGCATTCCTGCTTCCCACTGTTGTTTTGAATTCCGCATACTGGGGACAGTTTGAATCCTGCTACAGTTTCTTCCTTATTCTTGTTCTGATCTCACTTTACAAAGAAAAATATTATGGGGCTTTTGCATGGCTGGGGCTTGCCTTTGCATGGAAATTCCAGAGCATCTTTTTGGTTCCCTTCATCCTGGTATACTGCATTGCAAAAAAGAAACTGAACATCCTGCATCCCGCCATCACCCTTTTTGTATTCTGGCTTACTTCAATAGTGGGGATCTTCGCAGGCCGCAGCAGGCTGGATGCTTTCAGGATATACCTTGGTCAGAGTGCCGAGTACGGAAACATGTATCTTAAGACCACAAGTTTCTGGTGCCTTGTGGGAGACAATTACGATCTTCTCTCATCATTTGCCATGCTCCTTACAGTGGCACTTTTAGGACTGGGAGCATACATGGTTTTAAGCGGCAAAAAGCAGATCTCTACAGGCGAGGAGATGCTGAATACTGCAGCATGGTTCATGTGGACAGTTACCTTCTTTCTTCCCGCCATGCACGAAAGATATTCTTATTTCCTGGATCTTATCTGGATCCTTCTTGCATTCAAAAACACGGGGTACATTAAATACCTCGTGCTTACAGCTTCCTTAAACCTAATAAATTATGGTGCTTATCTCTGTGATATTCCCGCTGCGGATACCGCACCCTTTGCGCTTCTGATGCTGGGGGCTTACATTTATTATTCAAAAGAGATCCTCACTTCGGATCCTTCTTCAAGGTGATCTTATAATCACTGTCATAGAATCCCACGGTATCGGAATCGGAGATGACATTAATTCCAAGTATGTCGTAAAGCCTGTGATAAACAGTGAACTCTCCGTTCTCAAAGCCGGTGCATCCCAGGGATATGAGATACTCTCCGCCCTGAAGCATCATGCGCTGGGTAAATTCAAGTTCTACCACATCACCTTTCTTAACGCTGTCGTTAAAGGTCCTGCTGACAAGGGTGTTGGTTCCGGTGATCTCCACGCCTCTGACATTCTTAACGGAACATGCGAAGATGGGTGAAGGAATATCTTCATTGATATTAACATTCATGTGCACGGTATAATCCGTGCCTTTTTCTATTGCAGTAGTCTTCTGGCCCTTGCTGTCTGTAATATAATAATCGCAGATGGTTGCCTTGCCGTTTCCGTACTCCAGCACATCATTGTCATTGGTCTCAACGATCTTGCTGCTGCCCGCTCCCGCCAGGATCTGCTTGTACTTATCGATCATATCCTTGGGAGAACCGTTACCTATCATCTCACCGTTGTTGAGAAGATATACCCTGTCGCAGTACCTTGAAATAGAGCTGAGGTCATGGCTTACGAAAAGGATGGTCTTTCCTTTTTTCTTAAACTCTTCAAATTTCCTGTAACACTTAGCCTGGAAAAATACATCTCCCACGCTCAGCGCTTCATCAACGATCAGTATCTCCGGATCGATGTTTATGGATACCGCAAATGCAAGTCGAACGAACATACCACTGGAATAGGTCTTGCAAGGCTGGTGAACATACTCGCCGATGTCAGCAAATGCAAGTATATCATCGATCTTCTTATCAATCTCTTCTTTGGAAAATCCCATCATGGTACCGTTCAGGTAAATATTTTCGATACCATTGTAATCCATGTTAAAGCCCGCGCCCAATTCCAGCAGCGCAGAGATACGACCGTTTACCTTTACTTCTCCGGAAGTCGGAGTAAGTACTCCCGTAAGGATCTTAAGGAGAGTTGATTTACCGGATCCGTTGGTTCCGATGATACCTACGGTCTCGCCTTTTTTTACCTCAAAATCAACGCCCTTAAGGGCATAGTGAAACTTGAAGCGTTCCTTCTTACCGGAAAGCCCCAGTGCATCAAGCATACGGTCACGGTTACGTGCGTAGAGCTTATATCTTTTTTCAATCTGAGTTGCGCTTATGGCAATCTCTTCTTTTTCCAATTCTTCCATATCACAACACATCCGCAAAGTGCGGCTTTAATCTCTTATATATAACAGCGCCGATTCCGAAGAGCACGGCACATACAAGCCAGAAATAAACCGTGGAATAGAAATTCTCAAAAAACCACACGCCCCCGTAAATGGATTCACGGTAGCCGTTAACTATATAAAGAACGGGATTAAGTTTAAGTATCGTAAGCAGCACGGGATTTGATACAAGGCCGAGATCCCACATGATGGGAGTAGCCCATACAAGAATCTGAAGGAATACTCCGATGAGCTGGCCTAAGTCTCTTACAAATACAATAAGTGAACATGTGGTGTAGCACATGGCAAGGACCAGCACAAATGCACATCCCGAATAATAGATGAGCTGGAACCAGTATACTGTCGGATAATACCTGAAGAGCACCGCAAGAATCATGAGAAGTACCACAAAGAAACCGTGGGTGATAAGAGCTGCGATGATCTTGATCATGGGAAGGACACTTATCTTGAACACAACCTTCTTAACAAGGTATGAATACTCAAGAAGAGCTCCGGTCCCGGAAGAAAGTGCTTCACTAAAGAAGAACCAGGGAACCATTCCGCAGGTAAGGAAAAGAGCGAAGGGAACATCGGATCCGCTGGAACGTGCTCCTTTCATTATGGTGCCGAAAACAAAATAATACAAAAGGATGGTGACAAGCGGCTGAACGAAAGCCCAGATAACGCCCATGTAGGAGCCCGCATAGCGGCGTTTAAAATCATTTCCGGCAAGTTTGATGATCAGCCTTCTGTTCTGCCATATCTCCATAGGCAAAGTGACAAGCTTGTCATATTTGAACACTACAAACAAAGCGGTCAATGCAATAATGGCAACTGAGATTGATTTCTTGATCAGTTCTTCCGAGGGCTCCGCATCGGGATTAGCATGCAGAAGTATTCCCGCAGCAAACAAGCCGAGAGCCACAAGCACTGCAGCAATCACTATTTTTTTGTATCTGATAATAGCGGGCTGCATATTATTTGTTAAAGGTCTCCTTGAAAGCGGGCCAGATCTTATCGCGGTCAGAAAGGGTGATCTCCATTCCTTCGGGGATGGGCCATTCAACACCCACTTCGGGATCATTCCACATGATGCCGCCCTCATCACCGGGAGTATAGAAATCGCTGCACTTATAGCAGAACTCAGCATAATCGGAAAGAACCACGAATCCGTGGGCAAATCCCTTAGGGATAAAGAACTGCTTCTTGTTTTCCTCGGTAAGAAGAACACCGTGCCACTTTCCGAAGGTTGCAGATCCGGGTCTTACATCCACGGCAACATCAAAAACTTCGCCCTTGATGACTCTTACAAGCTTAGCCTGAGGATGGTTTATCTGGAAGTGAAGTCCTCTTAAAACTCCCTTTCCGGAAGCGGACTGATTATCCTGAACAAAGACGGTATCAATACCTGCCTCTTTGAAATCATTGTAATTGTAGGTCTCCATAAAGTATCCCCTGTTGTCTCCGTGAACAGTGGGAGTGATGACTTTTAATCCTTCGATCTCACAGGTTTCTACACTAATCTGTCCCATTTTCAAATCCTCTTTTCAATCAATAATACAAAATATCAAAATCTACATTTCCGTTTATTCCGTCAACGCGGCCCTTTGATGTGTACTGCCACATTGAATAATATCCGTTGTAAAGCGGCGTGCTCCTGTATTCAGCAAGCCATACATTATATCTGTCAAGCTTCGGTGCATCTATATTGGTGGTAAGCCAGTATCTGCACGCATATACTCCGCCTGCCTGTCCCGCATTCTCAAGAGTTCTGCAGAACGCTTCGCACACAAGAGTTCTTGTTTCCTTATCTATCAGGTCACCGCGTCCGCCGTTTGATCCTTCCACATCCAGATAGATGGGAAGTGTCAGATCATAAGGGCTGCACATCTCCATTACCGCGGATGCTTCCTCAACTGCCTCAGTCTCATTTATGGCCTGGGTCACAAAGTATACTCCAACCTGAAGTCCGGCTGCCAGAGCACCGGAGACATTAGCATCAAAATATTTATCCTTTACTATGGCACCGGTAACAGAACCTCTGTAGCCCGCTCTTACGATAACAAATTCAATGCCGGATTCTCTTACTTTATCCCAGTCGATATCTCCCTGCCAGCTGGAAACATCAATTCCTGCCTTATGGTCCGTACCTCCGGGCTGCAAAGTAATGATCTCCGTGTTATCGGAATCTTCCAGGGCATCTTCCTTATCCGCCGTATCTTCAATGGCTGCATTGATCTCGTCTTCTGTTTTTATAAGAACCGAGATGTCTGCGATAGGGATATATTCAACCTTATCCTTCACCGTTACCCTGGTGGGATGAAGAGGAACCCTGTATCCGTCTATGGCTTCAAGTTCCACATCATAATCCCCTGCAGTAAGGGTTCCGGCATATATGATACCGTCCTTATCAAGATCCTTATACTTTACGGTAACGTCATTGGAATCCGTAAGCCTGATATTAAAGGCCTGACCTGTCACGAGATTACCGGCACTATCCATGACCAGGACTCTTAGATCCTTCTCAACGCTGGTGACCATAATGGAAAGCGAATTGGACATATCCATTGCGGCATCAAATGCAGCGCTGTGTTCCACATCAAAAAAAGTGGGGTCATTTACAAATCCGTGAGGGTTGTCACCGATCAGCATTCCGCCCATGGGACTGACATTTTGTCCCGCGGTGGTCTGCTGCGAAGTTGTCTGTACCGGTGTCTGAACAGGAGGTACAGAGCTGCCTCCCGTCAGCTGACCAAGGTCCGAAGTGCACAATATAACTATCAGTACTATAAGCAGTACTGCACCCATACTTCCCAGAATTGTCAGTATCCGGGACCTAGAGTCCATTTGCCACCTCTCTTAAGTACTGACCGTACTCAGTCTTGATAAGGGGCTCAGATAGTTTGAGGAGCTGATCCTTATCAATGAATCCTCTCTTGAATGCAATCTCCTCGATACAGGAAATGTAAAGTCCCTGTCTCTTCTGGAATGCTCTTACGAAATCCGCAGCATCCAGGAGCATATCGTGGTTACCGGTATCAAGCCATGCAAAGCCTCTTCCGAGAGTCTCTACGTGAAGAGTTCCACGGCCTAAATATTCGTTGTTAACGGAAGTGATCTCAATCTCACCTCTTGCTGAAGGCTTAACCTCAGCAGCGATGTTAACGACATCATTGTCATAAAAGTAAAGTCCGGGAACGGCATAATTGCTCTTAGGGTTAGCGGGCTTTTCTTCAATGGAGATTGCCTTACCTCTCTCATCGAACTCAACAACGCCATACTCTCTGGGATCGCGTACATAATATCCGAAGATGGTAGCTCCAACTTCCTTCTCAGTTCTCTCGGCAACACTCTTAAGCACCTTAGAAAAGCTCTGGCCGTAGAAGATGTTGTCACCGAGAACAAGGGCAACGGCATCATTTCCGATGAACTCACGTCCGACGATGAATGCATCCGCAAGTCCCCTGGGCTTGTCCTGGATTGCATAGTGGAAATTCATTCCAAGCTGCTCACCGGTTCCGAGAAGATCTTCGAATACAGGAAGATCCCTGGGAGTTGAGATGATGAGCACCTCTCTGATACCCGCAAGCATAAGGGTTGAGAGAGGATAATAGATCATGGGCTTGTCATAGACAGGCATTATCTGTTTTGAGATAGCTTTGGTAAGGGGATAAAGTCTTGTTCCGCTTCCGCCTGCAAGTATTATGCCTTTCATATTCAGATCTCCTTCCTTGATCCGTACATATTCTCGTAATATTTCTGATAATCACCGGAGGTGACATTTTCCATCCACTGAAGGTTTTCGAAATACCACTTGATGGTCTTTCTGATACCTTCCTTGAACATGGTCTCGGGTTCCCATCCGATCTCCTTCTTGATCTTATCGGGAGCGATGGCATATCTTCTGTCGTGGCCCTTTCTGTCCTCAACATAAGTTATGAGGTCTTCGTTAATGTGAGCCTTTCTTTCATCGGAATCGGGAAGTTCTTCTCTCAGCACTTCGAGAATGGTGTGGATGATCTCGATGTTCTGCTTCTCATTATGTCCGCCGATGTTATAGGTCTCGAACAGTCTTCCCTGTTCCTGGACCATATCGATGGCCTTTGCATGATCCTCAACATAGAGCCAGTCACGTACGTTCTTACCGTCACCGTATACGGGAAGTTTCTTTCCCTTGAGTGCATTGTTGATCATAAGAGGGATCAGCTTCTCGGGGAACTGGTAAGGGCCGTAGTTGTTGGAGCAGTTAGTGATATTAGCAGGGAAATGATAGGTATCCATATAAGCCCTTACAAGCATGTCGGAACTTGCCTTACTTGCCGAATAAGGGCTGTGAGGACTGTAGGGAGTTGTCTCATAGAAGAATGCGTTCTCATCCTCGGGAAGTGAACCGTAAACTTCGTCGGTGGATACGTGAAGGAACTTCTTTCCGTCAGGATAGGTTCCGTCTTCCTTCTCCCAGGCATCTCTTGCACAGGCAAGCATGATTCCGGTTCCGAGAACATTGGTGCGGATAAAGGTCTCGGGATCCTTGATACTTCTGTCTACGTGGCTCTCTGCAGCGAAGTGAACAACACGGTCAATGTCGTTCTCATCAAAGATCTTCTTGATAGCTGCCTTATCGGTGATGTCTGCCTTTACGAAGGTGTAGTTGGAACGGCCCTCGATGTCCTTAAGGTTCTCAAGGTTTCCGGCATAGGTGAGTACATCAACGTTTATGATGCGGATCTCATCTCCGTATTTTTTAAACATGTAGTGAATGTAGTTGGATCCGATGAATCCGGCTCCTCCGGTAACAAGATAAGTTCTCATAATTTTCTCCTTTTTATTGTTTCGAATGAGTTTCGTTCTTTACGTGTATTTAAGGTCCATATCAACGTATCCGTTAATTCCGGACACGGTTCCTTTTTCCGAATACTGCCAGATGTCATACCTTCCGGTATATCCGCAGACCGAGGAATAATGGGCAACCCATATGGTGTAATTGCTAAATGCGGAAGCATCCATCTTGGAGCTCAGCCAGGTCTTGTTGGCATAAATACCTGCCTTATAACCCGCATTTCTTATGGTCTCGCAGAAAGCCACACACACCGCAGTTCTTGTGGCTTTATCTATGGTGTCACCTCTTCCGCCGCTGGCTTCAACATCTAAGAATACGGGAAGATCCAGGGAATAGCCCTTGATCCTGTCGAGGACCATTGATGCTTCGTACACAGCTTCCACATCGTTTATCGCCTGGGTTACGAAATATACTCCTACCTTTAATCCCGCAGCCTTGGCACCGCTTATGTTGGTTACAAACATGGAATCGTCAATGAGTGCTCCTGCGGAAGATCCTCTGTAACCGACTCTTATAATGACATACTCAACGCCGGAAGCTTTGACGGCAGCCCAGTCAATCTTGCCCTGCCACTTGGAAACATCAATTCCGAGGACTCCTGACGATGATGTCATTTTTCCATCAGCTCCGAACTGATAAGTCACGCCCTGAATAACCTGGGTTCCCGTGACTGCTTTTCCTTCGGAGTCGTAATAATATGAGGCTCCGTTAAAGTTCTGCCATCCGGTGTATTTGGTTCCGGTTATGATATAGAACTTGTCGAACTTCGCATAGTCTGCATATGTTGCTCTGCGGTATGCGTTATTCTCGAATACATATACCTCGTTGCCGGATTTATCCGTAAGAGGTGTGGTCATATCTACACTGGTTACGGTTACGGTGCACTTGGCTGATGCCGTGGCAGTCTCCGTTACTTTGTCATTCTTATCCGTAGTTGCGGTAACTGTGATGTCCGCTGTTCCTCCGGCCACACCGGTTACAGTGATGGTATTTCCGGAAAGGGAAACCGTTGCAACTCCGGTGTTGGAGCTTGATACGCTTAAGGTGCATCCGGGTGCCACCTTAACAGTGGTACTTGCGGTAAATGTCCCGGTTGCTCCGGCCTTCACACTCATGGTGGTCTGGGAAAGGGACAGGGTTACGCCCGGTTTCTCGGCAGGTGTTGTATTACCGCCGGTGTTGGAACCGTTTCCGTTCTCGCCTCCGGTATTGGAGCTGTTTCCGTTCTCACCTCCGGTATTCGAACCGCCACTCCCGCTTTCTCCGTTGCCGGATACGTCTTCGGCGGTAAAGATCACTTCATCGTGAATTCCGGGTTCGACCTGAATTGTAAGTGCCGCGAGAGGATCGTTGATGGTATTCTTGGCAACTTCCGTATACTGCGGAGATGAAGAACTCTCAACAAAGGCTACGGTGTTGGTCAGATCCTGACCTTCATTGCCGCTTCTTCCTGATGTATCCTCCGCATTCTCATTGACCTGGGAAGCGTCCTTTACTTCTCCACCCACATCAACTCTCGAATAATCGATGGTATTCTTTACGGTTATGCTCTTTTCATCCGGCCATGTATAGGCACTGTATTTGTCGCCCTCAAGGGCCTGGGTTCTTACTCTGTAACTTCCTTCCGTAAGACCGGATTTATATATGATCCCGTCCGAATCATCATCGGTCCATGTGGAGGATTTTCCCGACGGATCTGTTATGGTGACGGAGAAAGGAACATTGGGTATGAGTTTTCCGGTCTCCGCATTGATAAATCTTATCTTAAGATCAGACTTTACCGTGATGAGCTCAATAGAGATCCTCATGGATGCAGTAATGGGCGTCTCGTTATACTCATGAGATTCACCCTCATCCGAAACAGCCGGTCCGGGATTGCCGGAAAGTGCAAGGGCCTTTCTTGAATCCAGCGCAGCAAGAAGTCCTCTTCCGCCGATGGTGTCGATGGTTCTTATCTCACTTCCTACACCCATGAGCTCTTTGCAGACCGGAAGTCCCGCTTCCGAAATAGTAAAGAGAGATTCATTGACCGGCTTCTTACTTCTGAAATAGTTAAATCCGAATACCGCTGCCAGGATCAGTGCAACCGAAGCTGCAAGGATTGAGATCTTAAAAGCGATATTGGGGGCAGGAGCGGGAACATCTTCCTCATACTCCGATTCATCTATATATTCGATGGAAGAAGTTACTCCACCGTCGTAATCGCTGTACTCGTCACGGTCATCTCCGTGGAGCTTCCTGTCGACATGACGGGATTCTGTCTCATCGGAATTTTCCGCATGATCATCGTATCCGCTCTCGTCGGAGTTTTCCGCATAGTCGTCAGTTTCGTCCTGTTCGCTTCTTACTTCATCGAAGAACTCAGGCTCCTTGCGAAGCTGTCTTTTGGAAACCGCCTTCTCGATGGCATCTGCATTAATGGCTGCGGTGGAAAGATCAAGTTCCTCCAGTACCACTTCAGGAACATGAACCCCTATAACCTGAGTCACATCTCCGGGAGCCGCTTCACTCACCATGTAGTCGTCGTCAAAATCTGTGTATTCCGCTTCAGATTCCTCCGCGTAGTCGTCATCAGACTCTTCAGAATACTCTGCTTCGGATTCCCCGGCATAATCGTCAGTTTCCTCCGAATAGTCTGCTTCAGCATCTTCTGCATACTCTGCTTCAGAGTCATCAGCATATTCAGTCTCGGATTCCTCTGCGTAATCTTCGCCGTAATCTTCCTCAGCAATGTCATCGCCGGCATAGTCTTCTCCGGCGACATCATCTCCGGTATAGTCTTCTCCTGCGACGTCATCTCCGGTATAGTCTTCTTCAGCGACGTCATCTCCGGCATACTCATCCTCAGGATAATCTTCTTCGGAGTACTCTTCTTCCGAGTATTCTTCTTCGTAAAACTCCTCGTCGGAATACTCTTCGGAAACACCAAAATCAGGGGACTGATCCCCTCTTTTATTCTTTTTTCCAATATTTTTCAGATTAAAACCCATAATCTATAAAATTATACCATTTTTATACATTTTTAACAAATTCAGTGCACTTTTGTGGTATTCATGCTTAGGCAGCCCCGGTGGAGTTTATTTATACTCATCCCACAGCTCCGACTGGAGATAGTTATTCTTATAGATCACATAGCCGTCAATCCTCATGTACTCCGTATAGCAGGGCACTTCTCCCTCAAAAGCCATGAATTCAGGAACGATCACATAATGGATCTCACTATAGACGGCAGTGGTAAACACCACATTGGGATCCGGGGCCGGTTTCATAAGTTCATCCCGCAGCTCATTAGGTTCATTAACGATACCCATGGCGTATTCCCTACCGTAAGCAAGACAAATATAGGGATCATACTGTCTTATGAACTGCTGCATCTCCTCGGGAGCTGCAACCCTGACTTCTCTTCCCTCTTCGTGAAGAGCATCGCAGATATCAACCACAGCCTGAGGCATGTGATATATATTTTCCGCCCGCACAAGATTAACATCCCTGTAAAACAGGCTTCCGCAAAGAGCAAAGACAAGAGCAAATCCGATAATGCCCGCTTTCTGCTTTATCCCCTCAAGTCCGGAAACTGCTTTTACAGCGGCATAGCCTATAACCGGAGTCTGGGGGATCATCCAGAGAAGCCTGTAATAGGTCACATCCTCACTTGCTTTTCCGTAAAGGTACAGGCTTAAAGGACAGATAAATGCCGCCAGGATCACAAGAGGAACATAGATAAAAAACGCCCTGTAGATCCTGTTTTTTTCCTTAAAAGCAAGATACGACAGGCTCATCACAAAGATAATGGTGATAAAGCCTGTGCCCATATAATCTTTTATGACGGACATAATATGGGTCATCATGGCACTATCCTTCTCATATACAGGTAAAGGACTATGAACACAAGGCAGGGTGCTGAACTTAGCAGCATGATCACAGGCACCTTTATTTTTCTATACATAACCAGCATTACCAAAGCAAAAGCTCCCGTAAGGGCACAGACCACCATTCCACCCATGGTGGAGCATAAAGCCGCAGCCATTCCGGTTAGCATGATCATCAGGTATTTAACGGGAGATACCTTTTTCCTGTCATCGAATTCCTTCATGAGTTCAAATAACAGATAAGTAAGAAATGGAAGTACAAAAGAAGCAAGGGCTGCTTTGCCCTGGCGGGACCTGGCTAAAAGGAAATTCTCGGGAGTGTAAATGGAATAATCTCCGAACAAAACAAGTACCGAAGCAAAGAACATGAATACTCCGCGTTTCTTCTTATCATCACCGAAAAAAGCTCTTGCACAGAGATAAAAAACAGCGAAGCTCAAAAAAATCATAAACCAGGGAAGATATGAATGAGCCACAGCTACAGTACGGGCTCCGGTGATCCTTGATAAAAATGCGATCCAAATGGGGAAGGGAGCAAAAAGATATCTGTAGGGCGAACGGATAAGTCCTCCGGTATAAGGCTCCGTGGCATACATGGCATCCGACGATTCGCTCTGGCTTGCCATGGCAACATAATAAGCATCGTCACCGTCATAGTATGTGACAAAAAATGACATGACTATCATTATTCCGAAAATGATAACTCCGAGAACACCAAATAAGTCCGGCTTTTCACACTTACTCTTAAGGATTACGGCCAGTCTCTTCCGGTATTTCATGAAGGCGATTGCAACAAGAAGCAGCACCATCGCAGCACAGAACGGAAGAAATATCTTTATGGCCTTTGTCAGGGTAAATCCTTTCAGGATAGCAAACACAAACACCGGCTGGAAAATGGCGAAGATAAAGATCTGTCCGTATACAAAAGAGCTGCAAAGGAAGTGAAGGCGGGTATTTACTTTTTCATCGGATAACGCAAATAAAGCCCCCGCAAGGAGCGGCAGGAGTACTTCTATTGCGATTACCATGACACCACTCACCTATTGTTTCTCCTTATCTGCAGTTTCGGATGCACCTGTCACGGTTCCACGTTCATACATAGCTATACCTTCAAACGCAAATCCCGCGATCCACATACAGGTAGCAAACAATGCCTTTCTGTGATCCCAGACATTACTTCCGTAGAAAGTATATATTACAGAGCAGACACTCATCACGATTACGATTCCCGATACGGTAAAGGTGATGACACGCTTTTTTCTCACCAGGATCATAAGGATAAGTGTAATGGGAAACAAAAACATATAAATGAGAGTTGCTCCCCTGAGATAATACTTCGTAAATACGGGAGTATGCCTTCTCATAACGTCATAACTGCCGGGGGCAAATCCCGGATATGCACTCCCTCTCAGGATCACTTCATTTTCAAAAGGCGGGAATATATATCCGGTCAGATCAAGTGCAAAATATTTGACGATGTTTTTCTTGTTATCGGGAAAAACAATACCGGCCCAGTAGAAAAATACATTAGATGTAGTTTCTTCGCCATAAGCTTCCTCCACATAGGGAACCAGTGCAGTCCTCACCGCACTTGCATCTTCCATGGACTGCTGAAGAGCAGAGTGATCATCCGAAATATAATAAAGATAATAAGGCCAATAATCCTCGTCATAAAGATCCTCGCTGTATGCAAGCCTTATATATGGCGCACGTTTCACGATATCGGAAAAAGTATGTCTGTCGTGGTCCCTGAAAAGGCCATCGGTCATCATAATGATGGCAGCAAAAACCATCACAAGAATTATTGGAGAAATCTTGGCGAGTACTTTTTTTGTATCGGAATGTTCAAGGATCACTATAAGAAGTATCACCACCGGAACTGCCCCGATGAACAGATACTCTATCCTTGTAAGAGCAAGAAGCAGCCAGAAAAGAGAAGTGACGGAAATATCCCTGAGAGCCCTGTCGGTTCCGGGATGTTTGTTTTCATCTTTCCAGTCCCTTATGAATATTATCTGGAATGTAATGAGAAGGCATAGGAAACTTGAAATAAAAGAATATTCAAGAATCGCCATGTGACACTGCATAGCATAAGGGCAGGTTACAACAGCAAGAGCAAACCATACATTAAGGTTTTTTTTCTTAAACCTTATAACGTTTTTGGCAAACAAAAACCATGCAGATAAAGCCAAAGCCAGCTGGATCACATACATGACCATGAATGTGACGGTTATATGATCCGCAGTTAAAGTTCTTACCAAAAGCAGCAGTGCGGGATATATGATACCCGTGTCACCTTTTAACGAAAGAGACGAAGACAGCAGATACATATCCTTGGTGTCGGGAAATTCCTGAATAAAGGGAAAATTTAACACACTCCATATTATTCCGGCGATGATCTGTACGGTCAGGAGCATTATGATCACAGCCCCGGGAATGAGGCTCAGATTTTTCCCTTTTTTATCTTGCATAAAACTCCGTGATCTTATCGCAGATATGGTCCACAAGTGCCCGGTCAAGGCCATAGTACATGGGAAGTCTTACAAGACGCTCGCTTTCTTTGGTGGTATATTCATCCGTGCCATGGAAACGTCCCAGCTTTTTGCCTGCGGGAGCTGTGTGAAGAGGGATATAATGGAATACCGCCATGATCTCATTTTCCTTGAGGAACGAAATGAACGCGGTTCTCTCATTGATATCCTTACACTTGATGTAGAACATGTGGGCATTGTGTACACACTCTTCGGGAACGAAGGGAAGCTCGATACGTCCCGCATCCGCAAGAGGCTTTAGTCTTTCATAATAGTGATCCCAGCATGCACGTCTTGCATCGTTGATCTCATCGGCAATCTCAAGCTGTGCATACAGATATGCCGCATTCATATCACTGGGAAGATAGGATGATCCAAGATCCACCCATGTATATTTATCGATCTGTCCGCGATAGAATTTTGCCCTGTTGGTTCCCTTCTCACGGATGATCTCCGCTCTCTCGGCATCCGCAGCATCTCTGATAAGAAGTGCGCCGCCTTCGCCGGAGCTGTAATTTTTGGTCTCATGGAAAGAATATGCTCCGAAATCGCCGATGGTTCCAAGAGCCTTTCCCTTATAGGTTGCCATAACACCCTGTGCGGCATCCTCAACAACCTTTAAGTTATGACGTTTTGCAATATCAAGAATGGTATCCATCTCGCAGCCTACGCCTGCATAGTGCACGGGAGCGATGACCTTAGTCTTGTCCGTGATGGCATCCTCGATCTTCTTCTCATCGATGTTCATGGTATCGGGTCTGATATCAACGAACACCGGAATTGCGCCTCTTAATGCAAAAGCATTTGCCGTGGAGACGAAAGTATATGAGGGCATGATAACTTCATCGCCGGGCTGCACATCACAGAGAAGTGCCGCAAGTTCAGTAGCATGTGTGCAGGAAGTAGCAAGAAGGCACTTCGCCACGCCGGTCTTCTTTTCGATCCATTCGTTGCACTTTTTGGTGTACGCCCCGTCACCGCAGATCTTCTGGGACTTTACGCACTCTTCAATATAGCCCATGGCTGTGGGTACATATGGAGGAACATTGAAATTAATCATTTTTATCACCGCCTGTTGTGTTTTTTATCATTATTCCGGCAGTATCCCTGATGATGAATCTGGGTCTGCCCTTAACTTCTTCGTAAATCCTTGCAATGTAATGCCCCGCAATTCCAAGGCTGAGCATTATGAAGCCTCCCACTATAAGAAGCAGAAGTATGACTGTAGTAAAACCGTCCGATGAATTGCCGGAGAAAAATCTCACCAGTGTCTGGATTCCCAGGATTATGGCAAAGATGATGAATATCCATCCCATCAGCGTTATAAGCTTCAAGGGAAGTGTGGAGAAAGATGTGGCATTACTTATGGCATAGGAGATAAGGCCTTTTGTGGACCACTTGCTCTTTCCGCTCCTTCTTTCTTCAACATCGTAATAAACCTTGTCGGACTTAAAGCCGATCCAGAATGAAAGTGCTCTGAAGAAAGTATTTTTCTCATTCAGTCTCAGAAGTTCATTTACCGCTTTTCTGTCCAGGAGTTTGAAATCGCTGGATGCGCTCATATCGATCTTGATAAGTGCACTCATGATCCCGTAAAATAGTCCCGCACTGAGTTTATGGAAAAATCCTTCCTTACCGCGGCTGTTCTTTATGCCTTCAACAACCTCGGCCCCGGCTTTCCACTTTTCTATCATCTCAGGAATAACGCTTACGGGATGCTGGAGATCACAGTCCATGACTATCACCGCATCTCCCGTGGCAAGACTTAAGCCTGCGAAGATCGCAGCTTCTTTTCCAAAATTCCTGGAAAACTCCGCCCCCTTAACGTGAGAGTCTCTTTCGGCCACGGCTCTGATCTTCTCATATGTGGAGTCGGTAGAGCCGTCACTGATGAACACCAGCTCATACTCTTCACCCGCTGCGGTAATGGCTTTCGAAATTTCCGCCGCCGCAGGCTCTATATTTCCTTCTTCGTTATATGCGGGAAGTACTACAGATATCATATCTATCCTTTCTAATCCCTTACTGCGTCTTCGGTCTTAACGTAGATCATGCCGTCAACGTACTTAACGGAAGTTCTTCCGGGGAAACTTTCCATCTCTACATATTCATCACTGTAATAGATCTCGGGACACTGATCCATGGAAATGATATTCAGTTCAGATCCGAGATAATGTCTGATGAAGTTTTCATAATTATCCCCGGTGTATATCAGATAATCTCCGTCAAGTCCGATCATATCTCCGGTTACGGAAGAAGTCAGTTCTGAAGGAGGATTTTCATCATCCCCTATAACTCCCATTATCACAACGGGAATGCCGTGATAATATCCTTCCGTATTTTCTATCCTGTCAAGAAGCCTCAGCGCATAAGCATAGGTCTTCTCATATTTTCTCTGAAGATTCGTATACCCGATGTTAACGGATACGGCATAGGACATCACAAGCACAAAAGCAGCCAAAGCGGGAACCCATGACAAAAGAGTGCGTAATTTAGTTTCAATTCCGACACATCTGTCACAAAGAACAACAAACAACATCCAGAACAGTACCCACTGATATCTCATGATGAGATGGTAATTGACCTCGGGAGTGATCAGGAGCACCACATTGGCTGATAAGGGAACCAGCACCAGTGTAAGAAGTCCCACCCAGTAGAACCAGAACTTCTTGAAAAGTCCTTTCCTTACAACAAGCAATACCGCGGCTGCCAGTGCCGCAATTCCAAGCATTGCTCCGCAGGCTGCACATGCATCTCCGGGCATAAAGCCCTTGGAGAAGGAGAACTTTATAAAATCCTTATACATGGCGGGTAGTGCGGATAACCTTCCGGAGAGTCCGCCGCCGTTCAGATTATCTATTCCCTGATAAGCATCAAGAACCTTGCCCTGGATCTTTAACAGGATCTTCAGAAGCACGTAGTATAAAACCGCTCCGGTAACTCCCATGTAAAGGAAGTTCATGCACTTCCTTACGCTTCCTTTTTCTCCCTTTATCATCACATCCCATACACAGTAAACGGAAAGGAGCATTGCAAAGGGAAGATATGCCTGATATGTTCCCAGGCTGAAAGCAAGGCTTATGCCGCCCATGAATACATGGTCCTTTTTAACAAGATAAACCGCAAGCACCGAAAGAAGCAGCCCCAGCATATAGCCATCCAGTGTAAAGACATAGGCAAAGGTGGAAGCAAGGGAAGGGAAGCTTACAAGCAGTGCCGAGATAAGAAAGATCGCGACAGGGTTGTCGGTTTCAAATATCCTTACAAGAAGAACCGCGGTAAGTACAAGTTCGAATATCCCTATAAGTCCTATGATCCAGGGAACGGTGAAAAATGACGATGCCGCACAAGCAACACTTAAAAACCATCTTCCGGAGGTGATCATATTCTGTGAAAAATGCATGCTGGACAATCCGTCATGATTGGGAACATCCATAAGCATCACAGGCATATGGATCAGGAGTCCGCAGATAAGTGCAGAGAAGAAGGCTATGCGGTCTCCCGTACCGAAGGATTTCTTTATTCTGTTCAGAGCTTCATTAAAGGTCATTCTCAGCTTTCCTTAAGATAATCAGCTACTGTTTTTGCTATCGTTTTTCTTCCGTAGTAGTTAGGATGAGTGCCATCAACGGTGTATGCAAACCCCACAACAGCTTCACCGTCTACAACAAACTCTTCCGAAGGTTCATCGTATATATGTGTAAGATCTATATACTCAACCCCCAGATATTCAGCCATATCTCTCTGGGCATTCACATAATCCGTAAAGGTCCCCTCACCGTAATCTATGTCCTCCGCAGTGGTATTTTCATCGATCCACTTCATAGTGGGGGAAAGGATTATTATCCTGATATCGGGATTCACAGCCCGAAGATCATTTACGACTTTTTTCATGGCACCGCAGTATGTAAATTCCGAAACCGAATCCCTGTCTCCTATGGGTACAGCGCAGTGATAATCATTTACGCACTGCTCAATGATGACAATGTCTGTTTTTTTGATATCAATGGTTTCAAATCCCCCGGCCCTGTCGGAAAAATAATCCGTTGCTGAATCGGTGATATGTGTATTGATCTGCAGCGAATAATCATCAGCACGTATGGCGCCGGATATGGCAGCCATGCAGAGATTATTTCTGTAGGAAGCAAGGCTTTCTCCCGCATCCTGATAAGACATCAGGGTTCCGCCAAAGGACAAATCAAAAACATCAAGTCCGGTATCACGAGCAATGAGGTTCGCCAGCGAATTTTCATCCTGGGTATACGCAACTATGCTGTCTCCGAAGATGATGATATCGTGGCCCTGTCTTCCGCTCTTTTTTCCGGATACCAGGCAGACCGCCATCACTATGATGATGCCCGCGATAATGCCCGCCCACACCCAGGGTATATATTTCTTTGCTTTATCACTCATCTTTCCCTGGATACCTGTCCGTCTCCGACTCTGAACACCATGTCACATTTCTCGATGGTCTGAAGTCTGTGTGCGATTATCACAAGTGTCTTTCTTCCAAGGAATCTGTTGATGGATTCCATGATCAGGCTCTCGGTCTCATTATCAAGTGCAGAGGTTGCTTCATCTAAGATAAGAACTTCCGGATCAGAATAGAGAGCTCTGGCGATACCGATCCTCTGTCTCTGACCGCCGGAGATCCTTATTCCTCTTTCTCCGATTCCGGTATCGAGGCCCTCGGGAAGTCCTCTTACAAACTCATCAAGAGCAGCCTCTTTAAGGGCAGCCCATATTCTCTCCTCACTCTGTTCTTCCTTAGGTATACCGAAGGCCACATTGTTTCTTATGGTATCGTCCAGCATGAAGATCATCTGGGGAATGTAGCCCACGTTCTTAAGGAATCCTCTGTAGTTATCCCTTATATCTGCACCATCGGCTTTTATAACACCTTCCGATGGTTTAAGGAGTCCCAGCAGTATATCCACAAGGGTACTCTTTCCCGCTCCGGTTGTTCCTACGATGCCGATACTGGAACCGATGGGAATGGTAAGATCTGCTTTGTTTAAGATCTTCACCTCGGAATTAGGATAGGAATAGGTAATGCCTTCAAAGCGGATGTCTTTTTTGATCTCAAGCTTATCCACATTTTTGGCAAAGGTCATGTCGGTATTTTCGTCCCTGATGTCATCCTGAAGGTTATCGCTGACATTCATGAGGAAGGGTTCGAAATATGACATGGAGTTGATCTGGTTGTTGATACGGTTCACCGCAGGCAGCAGCACAAGTGCCGCAGCAGCCAGGGTTGCAAAATCGCTTATGAGAGCCTCCGAGGATTTTCCCATGGCGATCATGATTATCATATAGACCATCATTACCGCAACACATACTGTCTCTATGAGAAGCTTAGGGATATTGCTGTAGAGGCTGTACTTCTGAACCGCATTTACATATCCGCTTCCACACTCGTTATAACTGTCAACGAAGTACTTCTCTCTTCCGAATATCTTGACTTCCTTGATTCCCTGTACGCTCTGTGATATCCACTTAAAAAGTCCGCTGTAATAATCCTGGTTGTCTTTTCCCGCTTTATACATAACGGGTTTTAATACCTTCTTGATGATCACAAGCAGCACGATCAGCACCACCGCAAGGATTACGGTCATAAGTCCGCTCTTTGAAAGGCAGAAAGCACATACACAGAGAGAAACAAAACCGTCGGATATAAGCTGCAGAATGGCCAGGATCATGGCATACATATTGTTAACATCCGAAGTGATGGATCTCTGAACCACAGCGGTATCCGCATTGAGATAATATTCATAATCCTTACGCACGAAATGTCTCATCATGCGCTCGGATGTGGCAAACTGGTTTTTGTAAACGAAAGCATACATGGCTTTCTGCTGAACATAGAGAAACAGGTTCTTCACGATAAATACTAAGATCATGAAGCTCATGACAAAGTAACTGAAGATCCTGTAACCATTTGCGGCATCGGTTCCCATGATGTCATAGAAAAGCTGTGCATATTTTGATTCCGCACTCTTTACGGGATCGATGACAACGTTCACCACGCTCACCAGCATTCCGACACCGGCGGTCTGAAGCAGTGCGCTGATGATCATCAACACCGTAAGTCCCGCCATCTTTTTCTTCTGTTTAGCGGAAAGGATCCTGTTTAATTTTCCGATAATATTTCGCATTAATTATTTCCAAGTAAGATCTTTGCAAATCTCTCTGCACCGCATCCGTCCACAAGGCTGTGAAGTTTGACGGAGACAGTGGATCTTTGTTCGGGAGATGTGAAGTCTTCCAGGATGGAAGCCACTCTGGCGGGAACATTTCCGCCCCTTACATCCCCTGCATAGGGCATGAGTTCATCCCTGGCAAAGGATCTTACATTTCCGATCTGATTGTCTGCAAAAGAATATGTTATTGTGGGAACTCCCATGGAAGCCAGTTCGTAAAGAGTGCTTCCTCCTGCGGAGACCGCCACATCGGCTTCATCGTAAAATTCCCATATATTGTCCACATGGGAAAGAACATGTACCGAAAAATGTCTTGAATATTTTTCCCTGAGGACGGGAAGGTTTCTGTTATAGCGTCCGCATATGACATTGATGTCGGTATATTCATCAACGCATATAGCCTCAAGGATTTCCGGAAGAATGTCGTAAGGATCGCTTCCTCCGGACATGATAAGAAGGTTCTTAACTTCCTTGCTTATCTTCTTATGCTTTGGCTTTCTGAATTCCGGCCTTAAGGGCACATATCCGCAGCCCAGGTAATAAACGGTACCGGGGTATCTTACGGGATAGAAATTGTCATCCGCGTAATTTGCATAATTGATCACTGCATGTACCGGATAAGGAAATGCATTCAGATCATCCAGGTAAAAGACCTTGGCAAGCTTGTTCAGTTCCCTGAGGTACTTCTCCGTTACCTGATAGGAATCCACAAGTATCTTGCTTATGGTATTCTTACGGATCACGTCGGCAATGGCACGAAGTTCCGATTCAGGCTTCTCCCAGTCGGTGCCGAGAACTATGGATTCATAACCTCTTGCCTCAATAAATGATGAAGGGCTGTCATCGGCAGTGATAAAAACGGTATCCACTCCCATTGCCTTTGCCGCATCAGCCACGGACAGACATCTCATGACATGTCCGGTGGCGATCTTCTCATTCATATCGGTTCTAATATAGAGCTTACGTCCGGTCATTTATTCCCCTCATCATAATCTACCTTCACAAGACAAAGTCCTCTTGCGGGTGCTGTAAATCCCGCCTGTGATCTGTCTTTTGCATCAAGGATTCCCGTGATATCCTCGGGAGTTTTCTTCCCCATTCCCACTTCAAGAAGGGTTCCCGTCATGATACGTACCATGTACTGAAGAAATCCGGTTCCGTGATATTCAAAGGTAAGGACTTCATCTTCAAGTCTGATTTCGATCCTGTCCACTACACGCACGCAGGATTTTTTCATACGGGAGTTCCCGCAAAAAGAAGTAAAATCATGCTCCCCAACAAGAAGTCCCGCAGCTTTCCTCATGGCATCCACATTGGGAACGGAACCCAGGGTGTAGACAAATCTTCTGTCGAAAACAGGTTTTAATTTTCCCGCATAGCAGGTATATCTGTAGGTCTTGCCTGTGGCATTGTATCTTGCGTGGAATCTGTCGTTTACCGTTTCCACGCTCATAACACATATATCGTCGGGAAGATTTCTGTTAAGGCCGTCCCTTATCTCTTCTACGCCAAGACAAGTCTGCAGCTTTACATTCGCGCACATCCCAAGGGCATGCACTCCGCCGTCGGTTCGGCCGGCGGAGATGACTTCCGGTATATCTCCTTCGAAGTTCCCCAGGCAGTCACTCTTTTTTTCCGCGGTACCATCAGGCGCCGTGGCAGTTCCCGAAGGGTTAAGCATTCTGATGATGGCTTTTTCCATCTTGCCCTGGATGGTCATCTCCTCGCCGGGCTGATGCTCCCATCCCTTATAGGCAGTGCCGTCGTATCTTATTATCAGCTTGTAATTCGTCAATCTGACTTTCCTTATTTCATCGCTTCAGTAATGGCATTAAGAAGCTCGTCATACTCTTCGAAAGCAGGATACTGAGGATAGTCCTTTTTAAGCTGCTCAGTGGTACGGAAAAGGAATCCCGCCTTGCTGGCTTCGATCATTCCCAGATCATTGAAAGAATCACCGCTTGCGATGGTCTCATATCCGATGGACTGAAGAGCCTTAACGGTGGTGAGTTTGGACTTGTCGCATCTCATCTGATATCCGGTGATCTCACCGCTTTCTGCAACCTCGAGAGTATTGCACATGATGGTGGGCATTCCCAGCTTCTTCATAAGAGGTGCCGCAAACTGCTCGAAGGTATCGCTTAAGATAAGTACCTGGGTTCTGGATCTGAGTTCATCAAGGAACTCCTTTGCTCCGGGCAGGGGATCAAGGGTAGCGATGGTCTCCTGGATCTCTTTAAGTCCCAGGCCGTGCTCCTTAAGGATGCCTAGTCTGAAGTTCATAAGCTTATCGTAATCAGGCTCATCCCTTGTGGTCCTCCTTAACTCCGGAATACCGGTCTTCTCGGAGAATGCGATCCAGATCTCCGGAACAAGAACACCTTCAAGGTCAAGACATGTAATGTACATTTTTATATTCCCTTTCTTAAAAAATTACCTTTAAACCCAACCTATAGAATAACAGAAAAAGCCCGAAAAGTGAACTGTTTTCAAGGAATCCGGGGCCTCCGGAAAGCCCGTGGATCACGGGATTTGAGGGGGTTTTCAGAGGGTTTTGCCGACTAATAATTGTCAGAATATTCTACATATTACTTAAACGTTTTCGGATATTTTTGAAATTATTTTCAAATATTTTTAAAAAAGTTGTTGACAAGGTGGAATTATTAGATTATTATAAGCACATAAAACAAAAGCGAAGAAAAAATCAGAAGCTTTTAGAAAGGAAGTACACTCCAATGGGACATTAAGCAGTAACTCGTAGACAGGCTATGGAGGGTGGTCCAATGGGACGTTAAGTTTTAACCCAACCTTTTAAACCCGGGCACAGTCTCACCGGAAGAGCGAAAACGCGGCATAGGCACAAATAGGTGTAGATCATCTTATGAAGGCAGACTGCTCCGTTTATATATGCTTTCAGATGAAAAGAGCCGTAGGAAGAATGAAGCGGACCAGGAAATGAGACGCAGCCGGAAAAATAAGACATGCAACATTAATCGGTGCATGCAAGTTTATGAATAGGAGGTATCCGCCAATGGATAATGAGGAGCCCATCTGTTAGAGGCGCCGCTTGGGAAACCGGGTGGCGCCTTTTTCGTGGCATAAGGCGGGTACGATTCGTGCAGTCACCCCGGGGGAAGTCAAAGGTCCGGGCAGTCTACTCTCTCAGATCTCCATAAGATATGAATGATCGTCCAGCCACTTCTTCTGCACCCGGTAATCTGGCATTCTTTTTTCCACCTCTTCCCAGAATTCCTCTGAGTGGTCCATGTGGATCCTGTGGCAGAGCTCATGGATCAGGACATAGTCAATGGCTTCCTTCGGACACATCATAAGTCTCCAGGACAAAGAGATCACTCCGTTTTCGTTGCAGGAGCCCCATCTGGTGGTGGCAGAGGTGATCTTAAGCTTGCTGAAACTGATACCTACTTCGTAAGCTTTCGTATCAAGTCCCCGTGTCAGATACTCCTTAGCTCCCCTTTTAAGCCATTTGAAGTAATCTTCCATCCCCGCCCCTTCAGGGAAAAACAATTCGTCGCCGATCTTAAGAACTTTATTTTTTTCACCCATGCGGACCTTAAGTACCTCACCAAGGTACATGACGGTACCGCCCTCTTCCACAGAGATCTTCACGTAGTGCTCTGCTTTACCCTTGATCTTCACGTAGTGGGTCCTGACCCAGCGTTTATGCTTCTCCACGAAAAGGCGCACCTCCTCCATGGACATTTTGGAAGGTGCGCTGATATTCAATACTCCGTCATGATCAAAAGTCATGGACAGAGTCTTTCTTTTTTCAAATACCACATTGACGGGAATATCCCCGTGGAAAAAATCCATACTTCTTCAGACTCACTTAATGTTTTTGTAGTAGATAATGCGAAGACCGTCTATGAGAAGATCATCGTCGAAAACAATATCATGCTTGCAGTGAGGAACAATCATGGAGGAGATGCCGCCGGTTGCGATGATGGTCTTAACTCCGCCCATTTCCTCCGCACATCTGTCGATCATTCCATCAAGCATTGATGCATTTCCGTAGATAAGTCCCGACTGCATGGCATCTGTGGTTGTAGTGCCGATGACCTTTGCAGGTTCATCATAGGAGATGCTGGAAAGAAGTGCTGTTCTTCCTACAAGAGCGTCATAAGAAACCCTGACACCGGGATAGATGATAACTCCAAGGAAGTCATTATTTGCAGCAATGGCGGAAATTGTGGTAGCTGTTCCGAGATCCATGATGAGCATGGGAGCTTCGTATTTTGCGATAGCAGCAACGGCACCCACCACAAGGTCCGCACCCAGTTCTGCAGGGTCTCCTGCCGCAACATGAAGTCCTGTCTTAATGCCGGGGCCCACCACAAGTGCCTTTTTCCCCGTGAGAAGTTCCACCACTTTTCCCAGGATATTATTGAGGGGAGGAACAACGGATGAAATGATGCCTCCCGTGATGTCAGCGATTCTTATGCCTCTGATCTCAAGGATGTTCTTTACAAGAACCGCATATTCAGCCTCGGTCTTGCCATGGTCCGTGGCAAATCTTGTGAGAAAGTAAGTCTTCTCCTCATCAAGAACGCCCATGACGATATTGGTATTTCCCACATCAAACGCAAGTATCATGATTTCCCCCTTTATAAAAAAATGCAGGTGCACGCAAAGAGCATACACCTGCGGTATCTGTTATCATTTATTCATATTTCCTGAAGATGCACCACTCTTAAGAGCAATGTTGATGATCTGAACGATGGTGGCACTGAGAGCAAGGTTAATGATGAGCTCAATAATGAAGTTGGTACCAACCATTCCCAAAATAAGGTAACTGCCTGCATTTTCAAAGCCCGCTGCTTCAGCCCAGCCTTTAATGGTAGGCATGAAGAAGATAAGGCATCCCAGAAGGAAAAGTCCGGTATTAACAACAGGAGCAACGATACCCGACACCAGGGTTGCGACAAATCTGTTCTTCTTTGCCAGAAGGGCGTAGACAAAACCGGCAGCAACACCGGCGCCGATGCCCTTAGCCAGTACAGTGATTATGGTGCCCGGAATATTGACTGCAAGGAATGTTCCCGCATCGGTAAAAAGAACCACGATTCCGAAAACAAATCCAAGCCATCCTCCGGCCCATACTCCGTAAAGGGCCGCACCCACGATTATGGGAACAAGTACAAGGGTAATGGTAAACATTCCGAAACGAATGCTTAAAGACAGAGCCTGAAGAACCACCACTATTGCAGTAAGAAGTCCCATACCAACGATCATTCGGGTTCTGTTTTCACTATTCATAGTTATTCTCCTAAACCTGATATTAAAGAAGTCTGATGCCTGCTGCCTCGGCCTGCTTTACATATTCATCGGGCCAGATTGAGGACTGAACCTCTCCGATATGAGCTTTTCTAAGGAAGAACATGCAGATCCTGGACTGTCCGATTCCGCCGCCGATGGTGTAAGGAAGTCTTCCGTCGATGATGGCTTTCTGGAAAGGAAGCTGTGCTCTTTCGGGACATCCCGCTTTTTCAAGCTGGCTTACCATGGAATCTTCATCTACTCTGATACCCATACTTGAAAGCTCAAGTGCGATATCAAGAACAGGATAATAAACAAATATGTCACAGTTAAGTGCCCAGTCATCATAGTCGGGAGCTCTGAAGTCGTGAACCTCTCCGGACTTTAACTTGTCTCCGATCTGCATGAGACAAACGGCACCTTTTTCCTTGGTGATGATATATTCTCTTTCCTTCGCGGTCTTGTCGGGATACATATCCTCAAGTTCCTGGGTGGTGATGAAGAATATATCGTGGGGAAGGATCTCATTGATGTAATCATACTGTATAGCCATGTACTTCTCGGTCTTGCGAAGTGCAGCATATACATCAAGAACTGTATCCTTAAGGGTGGTGAAATTTCTGTCCGCCTTTAAGATGATCTTCTCCCAATCCCACTGATCAACAAAGATGGAGTGGATGTTGTCGGGATCCTCATCAGCCCTTATGGCATTCATGTCGGTATAAAGGCCCTCGTCAACTTCGAATCCATATTTTGCAAGAGCATATCTCTTCCACTTTGCAAGGGACTGAACAACCTGCGCCTTGCGGCCGTCCTCATTGGTAATGGTAAATTCTACAGGATGCTCCACACCGTTAAGATTATCGTTTAATCCGGACTCCGGAGTAACGAAGAGAGGGGCTGAAACTCTCTGGAGATTAAGTCTCTCTGAAAGTCTTGCCTGGAAATAATCCTTAACTGTCTTAATGGCAACCTGGGTATCGTGAAGGTTAAGAGCACTCTTGTAACCTTCGGGTATCATAATCTCGCTCATGGTATCCTTCCTAAAAAACTGTTAAATACTGAAAATACATAGGTATTCTATCACTAATCGCGAAAAATGTAATGTATTTTGTATTCTGAGGCTTTGGGATTACTCTCCTGCCCTGGCGGTGATGATCCAGGGAGAGGGCTGGGTTTCGAATACATTCTTGGAATTAAGCTTGGAAACGGTGATCTGGATGATGTTCACATCGGTCATTCCAAACCTTCCGAGGATGTCTCTCATGGATGCGGCAACTCTGAAATCAAGGGTATAGATGACAAACTCCATGTTCGGATTAAGCTGGGTCAGGAATGTTATCTCCTGCTCCATGCTGGCACTTGCCACAAGCATTGTGGTATCGGGCACGGGCATATCCTTCATGGTCTTGGCATCAACATGATCTATTATGGAAATATTCTTAAGTCCGAACTTACCTACGTTCTCTTCAAGAGTCTCTCTGTCACTTTCCTTATACTCAACAGCGATAACGGATCCCTCACCGCAAAGCATTGCAGTCTCTACCGCAATGGACTCGCCGGAGATAACGCAGAAATTCTTGCTCTCTGCAATCTGCATCTTGGAAAGGATCACGGAACGGATCTCGCTTCCCACGTATCTTACGGAACCGGATGCGAAATTCTTGTTATCCATTCCGAATTTGATGGTGGAACGTGCATTGGGATTTAATACGATCATTCCCGCGCTGGCATTGATGCCGCGGTCGATCATATCCGCAACAAGATTTCTCTTGATGGTTTCCTGGGGCTCGGAGCCCTCATTGTAAATGACCTCACACTCGCCGAGGCCTACGCTCCACATACGATAGAAGATATCCTGATCTCCAGCTTCAGTGAAAACAAGAGTGCAGCGATGTGCTTCAACGGTGGGGATGAGGTTCTTGTTTTTTCTGGTGATATCAAGGATCTTCACATGCTCAAGATCAATATCAGTATTGGATGAGAAATACTGAAGCCATGAAAGAATATGTTCATTAGTGAATAATTGTTTTGACATAAGCTTCTCCTCCAGTGAGTCACGGGGACGGTTCTACTGACTCACAATTTATTTACACTTTGCGAGCAGGTCTTCCCACTTCTTGTCGACATACTTCTGTGCAGCTTCGATGGTCCATTCATTGCCCTTCTTGAAGCAGTGTGCAAATCTGTTCTGTCTGGACATGAACTCTTCAACGGGAAGCTTCTTCTTGGGTTCGTATGTAAGTCTGTACTCTCCGTCAACAACTTCATAAAGTGGCCAGATACATGTATCGATGGCAGCCTTGCAGATCTCGATAAGATCCTCTGCGGGATATCCCCAGCCTCTGGGACAGGGAGTAAGAACGTTAACGAAAGTGGGGCCCTGAGTATAAATTGCACGATGAGCCTTCTCATGGAAATCCTTCATGTTGCCGAAAAGGGTGGTCTGGGCTGCATAGTGAACACCATGAGCAACAACGATCTGGGTAAGATCCTTCTGGTCCTGCTTCTTACCTACAGAATCAGCTCCCGCAGGAGTGGTGGTTGCTGCAGCGAATCTGGGTGTTGCGGAAGACCTCTGGGTTCCGGTATTCATGTAAGCATTATTGTCGTAACAGAAATATGTAAAGTCATGTCCTCTCTCAAGAGCACCGGAAAGGGACTGGAATCCGATATCATAGGTTCCACCGTCTCCGCCTATTACGAGGATCTTGTAATTCTGATCAGGATCGATCTTGCCCTTTCTTTTCATAACCTCAACCGCAGCGCATACACCGGAAGCGGTGGATGAAGCATTTTCAAATGCGGTATGAATGTATGAATCGTTCCATGCGGTGAAGGGATACTGGAAGGATGAAACCTCAAGGCATCCGGTAGCGTTACAAATGACAGCCTTGTCACTTTCATCAACCGCACGCATCATCGCACGACACACAATTCCCGCTCCGCATCCGGCGCAGAGTCTGTGACCGGAATTGAAGCGTTCGGTTTTATTCATTTCTTCTTTAAGATTATATGCCATTTTACTTACCTCTCACGCTGGCCCATGTGGGTATAGATCTCACCGGTCTCGCCTGTTTCTGCGATATTCATCAGTCTGTCGTAGACACTCTTTGCGGAATCAACAGTGAAATCTCTTCCGCCCAGTCCGAAGACTATATCAACCATGAGAGGTCTGGTTTTAAGGTTATAACATGCACCGCAGGTCTCTGCATAGAGAGGTCCGCCGCATCCGGAGAAGCCCTCAGACTTATCCATTACAGCAACCGCCTTGCAGTTCTTAAGTGCTTCTGCGATTTCCTCACCGGGGAAGGGTCTGAATACTCTGACCTTGATGAGTCCTGCTTTAACGCCCTTGTTTCTAAGTTCGTCAACAGCTGCCTTTGCGGTACCTGCACTGGATCCCATGATGACCATGGCAACCTCTGCATCTTCCATCTTGTAGCTTTCGAAAAGTCCGTACTTTCTTCCGAAGGTCTTCTCAAAATCCGCAGCCACATCAAGAATGACTTTCTTGGCATTCATCATGGCATGAGCCTGAGCCACACGTGCTTCCATATAATATGCGGAAATACCGTAAGGGCCCACTGCCAGGGGATTCTCCGTCTTAAGAAGGTAATTCTCGGGGTGATACTCGCCTACGAATTTTTTTACATTATCATCCTCTTCAAGCTCGATGTTCTCTATAGCATGGGAGGTAATGAATCCGTCCTCACATACCATGAGGGGAAGTCTTACATTCGGGTGCTCCGCAATACGGTGAGCCTGAAGGTAATTGTCATAGACTTCCTGGTTGTTTTCTGCGTAGATCTGGATGAATCCGGAATCACGCTCTGCCATGGAGTCCGAATAATCGTGATTGATATTGATGGGGCCCGTAAGAGCACGGCATGCAACCGCAAGAACAACGGGCAGTCTGGATGAAGCCGCTACGTAAAGGACTTCGTTCATAAAAGAAAGTCCCGCACTGGAAGTAGCGGTAACCGCTCTGCAGCCTGCTGCCTCAGCACCAAGACATGCGGAAAGGGATGAATGCTCACTTTCCACACAAATGAATTCGGTATCCACCTTGCCATCCGCAACATACTGGGCAAAATACTGAGGAATCTCAGTTGAAGGTGTTATGGGGAACATTGCGAATACATCGGGGTTGATCTGCCTCATGGCAGTTGCGATGGCTTCGTTACCCGAGAGTCTTTCTCTGATGCTCATCAGTCTTCCTCCTTCCAGCGGATAGCCTGGAAAGGACAAGCCTTAATACAGATTCCGCATCCCTTGCAGTGATCGTAATCAAATTCATCTCTTTTTCCTTCGGAAACGGGAATGGATGCATCGGGGCAGAAAGGTGCACACAGAAGACACTGCTTGCACTTCTCCTTTATCCATTCGGGAGTCTTGGATCTCCACTCTCCGGTTTTGGTAAGGACACTTGTTCCGGGCTCATAGATCTCACAGCCTGTGGTAAGGTCCTGCCATGCGATATGCTCGTTTATTTCTTCAGCCTTTAATCCCATATCAACCTCTCACTTCTTTCATCGCAGCTCTGAGACACTGTAAGTTGCCTTCTACAAGCTGGGGCTTCTTGGCAAATTTATGTCTGTAGGAAGTTTCCATATCCTTAAGGAACTGTTCCCTGTCAACGCATCCGCTTACTTCAACAACCGCTGCCAGCATGGGAGTGTTGGGGAAATATTTTCCGAGATATGCAATGGAGATAGCTCTTGCATCGATGGTGCAGACTCTTCCCTTGTATCCCTTAAGAAGAGGCTTTAATTCCTCGGGATCCTTGGAGGAGTTGATGATAATGGCACCGTCCTCGGACAGTCCGGAGGTAACATCCACGCTCTCAAGCAGAGTCTCATCCACAACCGCAACATAATCGGGATCGTAGATATTGGAATGGATGGAACATCTCTCATCCGAGATCCTGTTGTAAGCTGTAATGGGCGCACCGGATCTTTCGGGGCCGTACTCAGGAAATGACTGTACGTATTTTCCGGACATGAACGCTGCATCCGCCAGGAGCTGGCTTGCAGTCTTGGCACCCTGTCCGCCTCGTCCGTGCCATCTGATCTCTATCATATCTTCCATAATTATCTCCTTTTAGTGGAACGTGGGGACGGTTCTTTCGTTCCACTCACAATATCTGCGTTATTGTATCACAAACCCTTTTCCGCCGCAAAATCCGAATAGCTCTTACCGGTGTATTTCTTGAAACATCTTCCGAAATAGTTGGGATCGGGGATCCCTACCTTCGCCGATACTTCGAACATCTTCATATTGGGACCCGCAAGCTTTATGGCATTTTCCATACGGACCTGATTCAGATACTGGGCAAATCCCTTACCCGTCTCGGATTTAAATTTCCTGCTGAGGTATGACGAACTGAAGTTGAAAGCCTGTGCCACTGAAGTAAGGTTAAGGGTGGAATCGGTGTAATTGATCTGGATATAATCCATAACTCCCTCAATGGTACTCTTACCGCCGCCGGTCTCGTTTTCTTCCCTGACGGGTCTTTCCATGGCATCAAGTTTGTTCTTAGCTTTCCGAAGCACTTCCATGACCTCGGAACGGACCATGGGTTTTAACATATATTCGAATATGGACATACTTACACATTGTCTTGCATATTCGAATTTGTCGAAGGCGGTCATTATTATGATGATAAGATCCGGATATCTTTCGGATGCAAGCTTTGAAAATTCTATTCCGTCCATAAAGGGCATGGATATATCAACAAAAGCCAGATCCGGTCTGAAATCATCTATTGTATTGATAGCTTCGATGCCGCTGGCCGCTTCACCCACCACTTCCATATCAAAGCTCGCCCAGTCTATGGAATTGCGGATGAGCTTTCTTGCGGAAGCCTCATCATCTATTATCATCACGTTATACATTCAGTCCTCCCTAGTCTCACTGACTACAGGAATGATAAACTCAATCTCGGTATATTCCCCTTCTTTACTGTCGATTTTGACAACATCATCTCTGTGGGAATAATACCTGACTCTTTCAATGGTGCCCCAGAGTCCGAAACTGTTTTCTTCACCGGTTTTTGTCTTCTTGCCGCTGATCAGGTTTTCCGCATCTTCCTTACTCATTCCGACACCGGTGTCACGAACCTTTATATGAAGCTTTATGCCCTCTAAATGAGCTGATATCTTAATAACTCCGGGCTCACCCTTCTGGCGAATACCGTGATATATACTGTTTTCCACCAGGGGCTGAAGGATAAGCTTCGGAACATAACATTTCAGGGCTTCGGGCTGAAGATCATATTCATCGCTTAAGATATCACCATATCTCAGTTTTTGCAGAGCCAGATAGTCCCTGACTATGGTAACTTCTCTTTCAAGACTGATTTCCCTGTCACCTTTACTCAGGAAGTTTCTGTAGAATCGTCCCATGGTCTCAAGTGCGGAACTCACTTCTTCCGATCCGTTCTCGACTGCCAGGGCATTTATGGTACCTATTGTATTATAGAGGAAATGAGGTTTTATCTGTTCCTGCAAAACTCTCATCTCCGCTCTCTGGATTGACTGTTCCTTATTTATCAGTTCCTTGATCAGTTCCCTGATCCTGGTGATCATATAATTGAAGGAGTCCTTAAGTCGTCCGACTTCATTATTTGGCATGTCATCGGTAATAAGGACCAGATCATCCGCATTGGATCCGATATCCATTGCTTCGGTAAGTTTTGCCACAGGACGGGTGATATTTACAGCCACGTATCTTCCTATGATGGCAAAACTGATGAGGATCAATCCGCCCAGAACAAAGAGTATGATAATGGTCTGTTTTGCAATGTACATTCCCTGAGCAGGGCTTACGCTCAGCACGATAAGAGGCATATCCCCTACGCGCTTTCCGGATACAAGCACAGGCCTTCCGTGATAGAGCCTTGCAATATGTGTCACTTCCTGGCTGTTAAAATATGGCCTGAAAAGTGCCTGCAGATGACGGTTTCCTGCAAGATAGGTTCCGTCCAGGCCCATAACACAGATCTCCTCTTCGCGATAATCCGCAAGGGATTTATCAATGACACTGGAAGATATCATCATTACCATATAACCGGTAAGTTTCTGTGAATTAATATCATAAACGGCACGCTCAATGGAGACATACGGAGAATCCGTTATCTTCTTGAGCGCGCCGCTTCCGTTGACATATTCTATTGGTCTACCCCTTAATGCCAATACCTCTTCAGGCCACTCTTCTTCGGGAAGAAGAATATCATCAAGCTTGAAAAGGCTCCCCTTGGTACAGACGTAGAGTCCGTCTTTTCTGAAAACATAGACGCACTCTACACCGGTAGTTACGTTCAGAATTCTCTGAATGGCAAACTTTGCATCATTTACCATTCCGGATCCCACTGCGTTAATATCAGCCCTTAATAATTTGGACAAATCCCCGTCCATCATTATGAGCCTTGAAACAGCCATATATGCTTCAAACGAAGTCTCGATATTTCCGGTCAGACCGATGAGTCTTCCTTCTGCTTCGCGGGCCGCAAAATCCCGCTCCTCTTTCCTTATGATGAGGAAAGTGGATATCAGGAAAGCTATAGTCATTACCGTCACAACACCCGCAAAGATCATGCGGAGCCTGAATGACAGTGACCTTCTTCGCATAGGATATTACCGCCTTTATTATCCCTTGACGGCACCTACAACGAAACTCTCCTGAATCCTCTTACTTAAGAAGATGTAAACGAGCAGCATAGGGAATGTAGCTATTACAAGTGCCGCACCTATAGGGCCCCACTCAGTGGTGTACTGACCTGACAGCTGCTGAACACCGACAGGAAGGGTTCTGTACTTACCATCACTGTTGAAGATGTTCGCAAACATCAGCTCGTTCCAGCACTGAAGGAATGTATAAATACTGATAGTTGCAAGTGCAGGCTTCATAAGAGGAACGATGACCACCATGAAGGTTCTCCAAACGCCGCATCCGTCAATACGTGCAGCTTCATCAAGCTCCTTGGGGATCTCTACCATGAATCCTGTACAGATGAGTATTCCCATTGCGATAGAAAATGCCGCATAAGGGAATATAAGTGCAAAATAGGTGTTGGTCAGATGCATCTTGATCAATGTTACGTATACGGGAACGATGGATGCATGAATGGGAATGGTAAGTCCCAGCATGAAGAACGCATTGACATGTTTGCTCAATGCCCAGTCGATCCTGGTAAGTGCATAGGTGGCCATCATTGAAGCAATGATAACGATAAGGATCGCACTTACTGATACGATAACAGAGTTGATGAAGTAGGTAGGCATATGGCCTGTTTTCCATGCTGATGCATAGTTACTCCAACTCCAGTCCCAGGGAAGTCCGATAAGGTTCTTACCGAAGATTTCTTCGTTGGACGTCAGTGAGAAGGTGAACATCCAGTAAACCGGGAAAAGGTTTACCAAAGACCACAGAACTAATATAACATATAAGATTACTTTTTTGACGCCGAATTTTTCGACGACATGTTCTGATGTATTTGTATCAAAGTTCGTTTTAGCCATCTCAATCATTCTCCTTAAAAGCTTTGCTGATGAGAAGTGCAAATACGAAGCAAAGCACGATCATCAT
>JAEEGL017015458.1_pt1 | contig 123970 bp, 87 predicted proteins | sample 9134231 | NCBI WGS metagenome assembly JAEEGL01 (sample SAMN16246548, study PRJNA631951) | gut metagenome | biome: gut microbiome; feature: rumen; material: fiber-attached | host: Bos | place: Iran: Karaj | collected 2018-10 | reverse complement strand
GTTTTCTCGCCTCGCCATACTAACATGTTTGTCTGTTCTCGGCTTATCGAAAACGTTAAATTTTAACAATTGTCAATATAATATATACTCTATTGAATATCAGTACGGTAAGTAGTCCGTCAGTAGCCAAACAGTAGCTTGCTAGTAGCGTAGCAGTAGCCAAGCAGTAGCGTAGCAGTAGGTATTTTTTCGCGTTTTTCGACCCGAAAAGTTAAAATTCCCACACGAGAGGGGTATGTGGTTTAACATTTCTTTCTGTCCGTTGGAGCTTGTGGTCTCAGGCAGGTATGTTCTCGTTAGATGGCGAGGTGGTGCACCGCTGGACGTGGAGTTTTGCGGCTGCATTCGTAAAACAGATTTGCGGGATTGGATTATTTTTCGTATTTTTGCATTTTATATATATAATAAGCAAAACGTCCGTATGCGCAAATATCAGTTGATACTTACGTTGTTAGCCGTCGCTATGCTGGCGGGGTGCGGTCGTCGTGCCGTGATAACCGAGTTGTCGATTGTCCCGGAGCCGACGTTCATGGTGCAGAAAGAGGGCACGTTCACCATCAGCAACAAGACTAAGCTACGTTTCAGCGGTTTGGGGCAGAATACCTCGACGGTGAAGTATATCACCAAGTCGCTTCACAAGATGTCGTTCCGGCTGTCGCTGAGCGGCACCGAAGACGAAAATGTCATCTTCTTTTCTCTCAACGACACGGCCAACGTGGAGATTGGCGAGGAGGGCTACGTGCTCGAGGTGCGCCCCGAAGGGGTGTTTGTGAGCGCCAACACGGAGGCGGGGCTCTTCTATGCTTTCCAGACGTTTGTGCAGATGCTGCCCGACGATATCGCTCGAATGCGTTACAGCCGTATCGTGCTGCCGGCGTGCACGGTGCTCGACCATCCGCGCTTCGGATGGAGGGGCAGCCACCGCGATGTGTCGCGCCATTTCTTCAGCGTGAAGGATATCAAGAAGCATCTCGACCTGATGGCGGCTTACAAGCTCAACAAGTTCCACTGGCACTTGACGGACGACCACGGCTGGCGTATCGAGATAGAGAAATACCCCGAGCTGAACGACATCGGCTCGTGGCGCGTGGACCGCGACGATGTGCCCTGGGGCGAGGCGGAACCGCCAAGGGACGGGGAGTCGCGCAGCTACGGCGGTTTCTACACCAAGGATGAAATCATCGAGATTGTCAGCTATGCTGCCGACCGCCATATCGACGTCATTCCCGAGATAGAGATTCCGGGCCATTGTGCCGAGGTGCTGGCTTCGCTGCCGTCGCTGGGATGCCAGAACGACGATACCACATATCATGTGGAGATTGGCCCCTATTGGCCTCCCCGGGCTATCCTCTGCGGGGGCAACGACTCGGTGTTGCAGTTCCTGAAGGATGTGCTGGACGAAATCATCCCGCTCTTCCCTTACGAATATATTCACATCGGGGGCGACGAGGCGATGAAGGACAACTGGAAGCGCTGCCCGCTCTGCCAGGCACGCATCCACGCCCTCGGCTTGCGTGACGAGGAGGAGCTGCAGAGCTGGATGATAACGGAGATAGAGAAGTATCTGGCGCTGCATGGCAAGCGCATCATCGGCTGGGACGAGATACTGGAGGGTGGTGTGTCGGATGCCGCCACCGTGATGTCATGGCGCGGTGCCGACGGCGCGGTGCAGGCCGCACGGCGTGGCAACAAGGCCATCATGTGCCCCACCGACTATTGCTACTACAACTTCTACCAGGCCAATCCCAAGTTCCAGCCGCAGGCGTTTCCTGCCATGGTGACTCTCTACAAGGCCTACAGCTTCGACCCCATACCCGAAGGGCTCACGCCCGCCCAGGCGGGATGCATCCTGGGAGGACAATGCAATCTTTGGGCTGAATATATCAATAACCAGAAGATGGCGGAATACATGCTGCTGCCACGTCTCTGCGCCGCTTCGGAGTGTCTGTGGAGCACCAACAAGGACTGGCACCGTTTTCGTGCCAAGATGGTGCATCACCGCAAACGGCTGGAGACGATGGGCTACACCTGCGGCGAGAGTTCGTTCAAGCCCATCCTGCAGGTCAGCAAGGCGGACAACGACATGTGCAACGTGGCGCTGGATTGGGAGGTGGAAGGCACGCAGATATTCTACCATGTGGAGGGCGATACGGTGGCCGACGACGGGCGTGGGATTCTCTACACTAAACCTTTTCAGGTGCCCAACGGCACGGTGGTGCAGACAACGTCGTACCTTAACGGTCAAATGAAGGAGGAGCCGTACCGTTTCAGAATACTGAAGAAATGAACACCGACGAATTTCAACATATTGCGCCCTACGAGGATGAAGAGATACCGGCAGCCATACAACGGGTGCTGGACAATCCGCTTCTGGCTGTGGCGGCGCGCAAGCTTAACCCGGACGAGGACATCGAGAGGGTGCGCAGCCGTACAGCCGCCATCACTACTGCGGACGACTATCAGCGGATGGTGATGTTCCCCTTGCTGATGCATGTGCTGAACACCACTTCGGCAGGACTGACCACCGAGGGCTTCGAGCTGCTGGAGCGTGACAAGTCCTATCTTTTTGTGTCGAACCACAGGGACATCTCGCTGGATGCGGCGTTGTTCACCATGCAGCTGTTGCGGCACAACCTGCCTGCCTGCGAGATTGCCTTTGGCGACAACCTGCTGGCCAATTCGCTGGTGGCAGAGTTGGCACGCATCAACCGTATGTTCCCCATCCTGCGGGGCGGCACGCGCAAGGAGCTGTACAATGCGGCGCTGCTGGTGTCGCGCTACATCCGTCACGTGCTGCTTGAGAAACATCGCTCTGTGTGGATTGCCCAGCGCAACGGGCGTACCAAGAATGGCGACGACCGTACGGAGCCAGGGTTGCTCAAGATGTTTGCCGCCTCGTCGGAGGCCGATTTCGTGACATCCATGGCGCAGCTCAACATTGTGCCGGTGGCGATATCCTATGAGATAGAACCCTGCGCCGAATACAAGGTACGCGAACAGATGGCTGTGCAGAGCGGCATCCACTATGAAAAGTCGCCCGACGAGGATGTGAAAAGTGTGCTGCACGGCATTCTGCAGCCCAAAGGGGCGATACATATCACGGTGTGCGAGCCCATCACGACGGAGGAACTGGAGGAATGTGCCTCGTCGGCACAACAGTCGCAGCAGGGAGTGTCGTCCAACACACCCTACCAGGCGTTGGCATCCTTGTTGGACAAGCGTATCTACAAGGGCTACCATCTCCATCCCTCCAATAGGGAAGCATACGAGAAATACCGTCAGCATCCTCCCGTGGAGCCCTACACGGAGGAGGACCTGATGCTTAAAATCTACGCCAATCCGGTGCTGAACCAGATGGGTATATAACGACAACAATAGCAATACAGAAAAGATGAACATCCACATTGTACAACACGACATCCAAACCAATAATCCTGAGGAAAACCTCCGTTGGATACTCGAGGAGACAGACACTCCCGCCAGCCGTGAGGCCTTGCTCACGGTCTTTCCTGCCTGCACGCTGTGCGGCTACCCCCTCTACGGCTCCATCGCCTATACCGACATACAGAAACGCGCTCAGTCGGCCCTGCAGGAGTTGGTCGCCCATAGCGAGCACCGAGCTTTCCTGATAGGCATGCCTCTGCAAATCCAGGACAGAGGGCTGTGCAACGCCATCGTCTTTGTGCAGAACAACGCCATCCGTGGCATCATCACCAAGAAGTACCTGAATCCCGACGAACAGAAATATTTTGTGCGTGGCGAGGGGGTGCAAATCATACAGTATCAGGACCAGGAGATTGCCATCGGATTCTATGAGGATTTGAAGGAACTCACCAAGTCGCACACCGTGCAACCCGATATGATTATCTGCTGCGGTTGCAACATCTTCGACTACAACAAGCCCTACAGCATCAGGTACCGTATGCACAAGATGGTGGAGAACCTTAATGCCTCGTTGGTTTTCGTCAACAGGGTAGGGGCGGAGGCCTCCTATCTCTATGCCGGCGGCAGTATGGCACTCAACGCCGCGGGGTCGGTACTGTGTCAGTTCCCCTATTTCGAGGAGCACAGCGGCAGCGTGGATTTGCAGCTGCTCACCACTTGCGAGGACGAGAAGCCCGAGGTGGTGGAGCTGGTATACAAGGCACTCGTGATGGGCTTGCGCCAGTATTTTCAGAAGAACCATCTGCAACGTGCAGTGTTGGGTTTGAGCGGCGGTATCGATTCGGCATTGGTGTGTGCGTTGGCAGCCGACGCCATTGGTCCGGAGAACGTGCACGGCATCCTCATGCCCTCGCAATACTCCACCGACCATAGCGTGCAGGATGCCGTGGATTTGGCCAACAACCTCGGGGTAAAGTACGATATCGTGCCTATCGCCGATGTCTTCGAGCAGCTGAAAAAGACGATGGCACCTGTGTTTGGCAACCGTGCCGAGGATGTGACCGAAGAAAATATGCAGGCCCGCATCAGGGGTACCATCCTGATGTCCTACGCCAACAAATTTGGAGCCATCACGCTGAACACCACGAACAAGAGTGAGGCCGCCATGGGCTATGGCACACTCTATGGCGACAGCTGTGGCGCCATCAGCATCATCGGCGACCTTTACAAGACGGAGGTCTATGAACTGGCCAACTGGATGAACCGCGAGGTGGAGCGCATCCCACAGCATACCATCGACAAGGCCCCCTCGGCAGAATTGCGTCCGGGACAGAAAGACAGCGACTCGTTGCCCGACTATGCGGTGCTCGATGCTATCTTGAATCTGCATATCGAGGAGGAACTTTGTCTGGAAGAGATAGTGGCGGAAGGATATGATGAAGAGGTGGTCAAGGAGGTGATGCGCAAAGTGCAAATCAATGAGTGGAAACGGCTTCAGTTTGCCCCTGTGCTCAAAGTGAGCCCCATGACGTTCGGTCTTGACAGGCGTGTCCCCATCTCGTAAGGCCGATCCTTTGACTGGAGACATTCGTGGCATGCAGATAAAACTATGCAAACCAATAAGGAAATAGAACTGGCTGAGCGTTACATCAACTCGACCCATGTGTCTGTGTTCTTGACAGGCAAAGCGGGTACGGGAAAGACGACGCTGCTGCATCAGATAGCGTCCACCGTGCACAAGCGGTGCGTGGTGGTGGCTCCCACGGGTGTGGCGGCGGTCAACGCTGGAGGTGTGACCATCCATTCGTTCTTCCAGCTTCCGTTCTGCCCCTATCTGCCGGATGTCAAAGAGCTGGTGACGGAATACCAGATGCCGGAAGGACAGCGGCAGCTCCGCAAAGAGAAACTGCGCATCATCCGCACGCTCGACCTCTTGATTATTGATGAAATCTCCATGGTGAGAGCCGACCTGCTGGATGCCATCGACTATAGTTTGCGTCGCTATCGCCACAGCAGCCGCCCCTTCGGCGGGGTGCAGTTGCTGATGATTGGAGATGTGCAGCAGCTTCCACCGGTGGTGACGGACAGCGAGAAACCTTATATGGACAAGGTCTACCCGTCGCCGTTCTTCTTCCATAGCAAGGCACTCCAACGCACCGAGTATGTGACGATTGAGTTGAAGACGGTGTACCGGCAGCAGGACGAGGAGTTTGTGTCGCTGCTGAACAATATCCGTGACAACAATTTTGACGACGCCACCCTTGCAAAATTAAACAGCCGTTGTGTCCCCGATGGAGGGACGGCCGCATCGAAAGTCAATACGCATGCCATCCGCTTGACGACGCACAACCGTCAAGCCGATGTCATCAATCAGCAACGTATGGATGCTTTGACAACGAAGCCCTATACGTTCAGGGCCACTGTCAGCGGTAATTTTCCCGATAGCTCGGCACCTACCGAGGCCACCCTCACACTCAAGGAGGGGGCGCAGGTGATGTTTGTCAAAAACGATTCAACGGGCATGCACCGCTACTACAACGGCAAGTTGGGAACGGTCAAGAAGTTTATTGCCACCGATGATGAAACGCTTGTGTATGTGGAGGATGAGACGGGAGAACTCATCAGCGTGGGTCGGGAGCGCTGGGAGAATATCAAATACGAGATTGATCCTAAGGATAACCAGATAAAGCAGCGGGTGGATGGCACTTTCGAGCAATATCCGCTCAAACCCGCCTGGGCGGTGACTATCCATAAGGCGCAAGGGTTGACGTTCGACCATGTGATTATCGATGCCGCGCAGGCATTTGCCTATGGTCAGGTATATGTGGCGCTGAGCCGTTGCCGCACATTGGAAGGGCTTACGTTGAGCACCCCGATTACCAAGTCGGCGGCTTTTGACAATAGTGACGTTTTGGGCTTCACCCGCACGTTCCCTCCCGAACAGCAGGTGGAGAGCAATCTGGAAAGCTACCAGTCGCAGTATTTCTTCGATGAGTTGTTCGATTTGTTTGACTATAGTGCCGTTCAGCATCATCTGACGCGCCTCAACGACATTTATCAGCAGCGCCTGAAAGGCACCTATGCCGAGCAGGCCGCCAAGATGACCGACGTTACCCATAACAAAGTGGTGGATATGCTGTCAGTCGTTGAACGTTTCCGTACCCAGCTTACCCAGATCCGACTTTCTGCCCCAGAGGGTGTGGAAAGCCCTTATTTAAAGGAACGCATCGCCAAAGCCGTTCCCTACTTCCTGCAACAGACGGAGCAGCTGATGGCGGCTACGGAGCCGTTGCTGGAGGTGGAGATTGACAACGCAGCGGTGGAAAAGGATTTCAAGGAATTGGCTGCAGCGTATCGTGAGGCCGTCGAGTTGAAACGGGCATGCTTGCAGCAAGCCGATAAGAGCGGCTTTAGTGTGGAGCGGCATCTCAAAGCCAAAACGGATTACCGGTTGGCGCAGGATCAGGCACAAAGCCGTCCCGGTAAGGGACGAGGCAAGTCGTTGGCCAATCCCGAAGTCGTTTATGCCGGCAACATGCATCCCCATCTGGTGGCCATGCTGGTGCAGTGGCGTTTAGAAACCTGTCGGGAACTGGGTATTCCGGCTTTCGCCATCATGAAACAGAAAACACTCCTTGAGGTGGCCGACCGTCTGCCGAAGGATGAAAAGTCGCTTATTGCGGTGCCGGGAGTTGGCAAACAAAAGGTGAGACGCTTTGGGCAGGACATCCTGCGGGTGATAGGGATCTATTGTGACCAATACGGCATATCCTTTGACCACCAGATGCAGCGGTCGCTGCAAGAGGAATATGAGTGATTGTGATAGTGGCAGCGGATTTGGAAAACAGATATAATACGAAACAAATAAAACATTATAAATTATGAATATAGCAGTAGCAGGAACAGGATATGTGGGACTTTCCATCGCCACATTGTTATCGCAGCACAACCATGTAGAGGCCGTCGATATTGTGCCTGAAAAGGTGGAACTTATCAATAATGGTAAATCGCCCATCCAAGACAATGAGATAGAGGAATACCTGGCTACCAAGCAACTTGACCTTCACGCTACGTTGGATGCCCAGATGGCTTACAGTCAAGCCGAATTTGTGGTGATTGCCGCTCCGACGAACTACGATTCGACAAAGAATTTCTTTGACACCAGCGCTGTCGAGGCCGTTATCAACCTTGTGATGCAATACAATCCGCAGGCCATCATGGTTATCAAATCCACCATTCCGGTGGGGTATACCGAAAGTATCCGGCAAAAGACAGGGTCGAAGAACATTATCTTTGCACCTGAGTTCCTCAGGGAGAGCAGGGCCCTCTATGACAATCTCTACCCCAGCCGCATCATCGTGGGCTACGACCAAGATGACAAGCGTCTGGAGCAGGCGGCACACACCTTTGCCGACCTTATCAAAGGCGGTGCTATCAAGCAGGATGTCCCTGTCCTCTATATGGGCACCACCGAGGCGGAAGCGGTCAAACTCTTTGCCAACACTTATCTGGCTCTCCGTGTAAGCTATTTCAATGAGTTGGACACCTATGCCGAATTGAAGGGACTTGATACGCAGAACATCATCAATGGCGTCTGTCTCGACCCTCGCATCGGTACGCATTACAACAATCCTTCCTTCGGTTATGGCGGCTATTGCCTGCCTAAAGACACAAAACAATTGTTGGCTAACTACGAGGATGTGCCCGAAGACTTGATACGGGCCATTGTCGACAGCAACCGTACGCGCAAGGATTTCATCGCCGATCAGGTGCTGAAGAAAGCCGGCTACTACGATTATTACACCAACTGCGGTTACGGTAGCGCAGAAGAGCGCGTCTGCGTCATCGGTGTGTATCGCCTCACGATGAAGAGCAATAGTGACAACTTCCGTCAGAGTAGCATCCAAGGTGTGATGAAGCGCATCAAGGCCAAGGGTGCCCAAGTAATCATCTATGAGCCGACCTTGCCCGACGGCAGCACCTTCTTCGGAAGTTCCGTGGTCAATAACTTGGAGGACTTCAAACGTCGCAGTCAAGCCATTATCGCCAACCGATACGATGCTGTGCTCGATGATGTCCGTGAGAAAGTGTACACGCGAGATATTTTCAAGCGCGATTAGTCGTATAGAAGAGTGTGGCAAAAAGGAGAGCGGCGCTGCTAATGCAGCGCCGCTCTCCTTTTATTTCGTCAAGGTGGGTGCGGAAATTATCTTTTCCGGCTCGTCATCTCCTTGGCTTCGATGGTCATCGTGGTGTGGGGAACGATGCGTAGGCGCTCCTTGGGGATGAGCTTGCCCGTCACCTTGCAGATGCCATAGGTCTTGTTTTCAATGCGTATCAGAGCGGCATCCAAGTCTTTGATAAACTTCTGCAGACGCGCAGCCAATTTGGCATTCTCTTCTTTGGAGAGGACGCTGCTGCCCTCTTCCAGAACTTTGAATGTGGGTGCCGTATCGCTCACGTCGTTGGCGTCATCGTTGGCGATGGCCTCTTGGAGCAATTCCAGATTCTTCACGGCTTCGGCACGTTTGGTCAAAATAATTTCTTTAAACTCCTGTAATTCTTCAGGTGAGTAGCAGTTCTTTTCGGATGTGTTTTTTGCCATAAGAGTCTTTGTTCTTTTTTGAATGTGCAAAGGTACATCTATTTTTTGAATGATGGCCTATTTATTGCGAACAATTATCTTGATTATTTTCTAAATATAAATCAATCAGTCCGTTTGGTGCGTCTATATATATTGTTTTTTCCTTTCTGTCCACTTGTCGGATGATGGGGTCGATGACGGGAATCAGGATTTCGGTACCGTTTTTCATGATTTGGAAAAGGGGTTGGGCGGGATATTCTATGATGGACGCCAGCGTGCCGATGTCGCCGTGGTTTTCATCAATAATTTTGAATCCAACGACCTCATGGAAATAGAATTGGTTGCCAGTTAGTTCTGGCAGCACATCAAGAGGCAGGTACAACTCCCGCCCCACTAGGGCAAGCGCCTCGTCGGGCGAGAGGTCTTCAAATTCGACAGTTGCTTTGTTGCCGTTGAGTTTGATGCTCTTGAGGAAATAGGGTACCAGCGAACCTTTGATGTCAATCAGCACCGAATCCAGGTCGGCATAGTCCTGCGGTTCATCCACATCGAGAAACAGCATTACCTGCCCCTTCACCCCGAAGGGCTTGGTGATTCTTCCCAGATAGTAGCATTCGTCTTTGGTCATACGTTTATATGTCCAACAATTCTTATCAATAAAATCAAAACAGTTTCCTACGGATAACGTTGCGGTTGTCGTTTTAGTGTGTGGATATTGCATCAGGGTGGGCAACAAAAAAAATAGAACTTACCTTTGGGGTGAGTTCTATTTCTTTTGCTTTGTTGCGATAGCTTACTCGGCAGCAGGAGCTTCTTCCTGTTCAGCAGCAGGGGCTTCTGCGGGAGCTTCTTCAGCGTCGGCGGCTTCGGCCTCGGCCTTTGCTTTGGCTTCAGCTTCGGCAGCGGCTTGACGTTTGGCGGTCACAGCAGCGGCCTTTGCCTCGTTGGCTTTCTTCTCGCTTTCGAGACGGCTCTTCTTCACAGCGCGTTTCTCGTTTTCAACGTTGCTGCGCACATCGGCTATCTTGGCCTCTTTGGCCTGGAGCCATTCGTTGAACTTGCCGTCGGCCTGCTCCTGGGTCAGAGCGCCTTTGCGCACACCCACCTGGAGGTGTTTCTTCAGCATAGCACCCTTGTAGGAGAGGATGCGGCGAACGGTATCGCTCGGTTGAGCGCCGTCCATCAGCCACTTAACGGCCTTGTCCATGTTGAGGTCGATGGAGGCGGGGTTGGTCAAGGGATTGTAGGTGCCTATCTTCTCAATGAATCTTCCATCTCGAGGTGCACGACCATCCGCAATGACGATGTGGTAGAAGGGCTGACCTTTCTTTCCACGACGTTGCAATCTAATTCTTGTAGGCATAATTGCTTGTTGTTTAGTTTGTTGTTTAAAAATTGTATTGACAAATCAAGTTGCAAATATACAACATTTCTTTAAACTGGCAAATTTTTTGTCGGAATGGGTAGCGGATAGGGCAAAGTCGTCCAGTTTCAGGAACCGATGCGAGGCGAATTTTTTTGAATAAAAAAGATCGCGTGTTGAAGATTTCTAACTCTAACCTAAGTCTAACCTAAGTCTAACTTTACTCTAACCTAACTCGGGGGGTATGTTGACGAATTTTTTGACGACCTCTTCGGCGTAGGTCTTCGATACGGGAACCAGGTGGCTGCTGTGTGCCATCTCTATCACCAATCCGTCACGATCCCTGCGCATGGACTTGATATTCTCGAGGTTGACCAGATAGCTACGATGGCATCGCACGATGCCTTCGGAGGAGAATGCATCGGCCATGTTTTTCAGGGAGTTGTGGAGTATGAGGGTCTCTTCTTTGTCACCGCTAAGATAATGAATCACAGTATAGTTGTCGGCGGCTTCAATATAGAGCACATTGTTTCGCTTGGTGACGAATACCAGTCGGTCGCTTTTGTCGTGAAAGCGTATAACGGATTCGTTATCAGTTGTTCCTTCTTTCTCTCTTCGGTTGCTCAGCATATCGGTCAGGGTGGCTATCTCAAGGCGTTTTTGGCTGAGCAGGAATACCAGCACGCTGATGATGTAAGGTATTGTAAGCAAGGCCACAATGCTTATGGTGACGCGCCCCAGAAGTTCGGGTAGCGTGACGTTGGCGTTTACGTTGATGAGGCACGCCACCGCCGTGATGATGCCAATCAGCAGCGCAAACTCCGCACCTATCCACAGGAAATAGTGGCCAACTTTCATGCTGACCTTGTTCTGTATGGCATAGAGGAGTTTACGGCTGGTGAGCATGATGATGAGCCCGACGGTGACAAGGATAAGCGAGTAAAGGCGGTTGTCCAGGAAACTGAGCGCACCTGTGTTGGAGATGAGGCCGATGGGCTTGTAGACAACGACAAAAAATGCACAGAAAAGTGCTACCAACACCAATAATATTATGATGTATTTTTTTTCTGTCAGGTACTTGGGGATATATAAATTTAACCGTTCTATAGGGGTCATGTGGGGTTCTTTTTTAACATTTTTCACCCAATATAGGCGAATTTCGCCATCAAAAACGCCTTTTTACCAACGTTATTGTGTCGAATACCCAATTTAACATTAAGAAATGATTTTTCGTCGTTTCTTTGCACTCCGATTTGACAAACAAGAGGGGTGAAAAACGCCCCGGAAAATACTAAACCGACAAAAATGAAAATAATTGGAACAGGAAGTGCTCTACCCAAGAAGGTCGTTACAAACGATATGCTTAAGGAGTTCTTCGACACAAGCGACGAGTGGATTCGTACCCGCACGGGTATAGAAACTCGCCGCATCATGACGGATGAATGTCTGCTTGACTTGGCCACAACTGCCTGCAAGCGTGCTATTGAGGCCGCAGGTATATGTCCGGAAGAGTTGGATTATATTGTCTGCTCCAATGTGAGCAACAACTATGTGTACCCGACGCTCAGCAGCATGGTGCAGGGAGCCATTGGCGCCACTTGCCCGTGCATAGACCTCCGCAACGCTTGTGCTGGATATGTGTACGCTCTTGATGTGGCCGATATGTATCTGCAAACCAGGCGTGCAAACAAGATTCTTGTGCTTGCCGCTGAGGAGCCCACGCGTTTCTGCCATTGGGAGCAGCGCGAGACGAGTGTCCTTTTTGGCGACGGCGCGGGCGCTGTAGTGGTGGAGAAAGGCGATGGTTTCCTGGGGTCGAAAATGACTACCGTCAGCAATACCGAGGTGTTGTACCAGCGCAAACGTTTGGAATCCACTCCTTTTGAGGTAGAAGGAACCTACATCGACCACATCATGGTGATGAATGGGAGGGAGGTGTTCCGTATGGCAGTATCGGGGTGCTCCAGCGAGATAAGCCATCTGCTTCAGGATCACAATCTCAAGACCTCCGACATCAAATACTTCATCCTGCATCAGGCAAATATGCGCATCATCAGTGGTATACAGCAACATCTGGATGCAAAGACCGAACAATGCCCCACTACCGTTCAGAAATATGGCAACACTTCGTCGGCGAGCATGGTTATCTTGTTCGACGAACTGGTGAGAGCCAATAGGATACAACGGGGTGATTTGCTGGTGTTCAGCGGCTTCGGTGCCGGATTCACCACAGGTTCCTGTATTGTCAGATACTAAATTATAAAGAATTACGTAATTATATACATTATAACCAAAAGAAGATTTATATGAATAAAGTATATGTAACAGGCGTTGGCGCCGTCACACCGTTAGGCAACAGCATCGAGGAATTATGGGACGGATTGGTCAACGGACGTTGCGGCATCGGTCCCATCGCGGCTCCTCACAGCGAGGCACTTCCCATCCATCTGGCTGCCGAGGTGAAGGGATTCAACCCCGAAGCGTATGACATAGACAAAAACACCATACGTCACAACGATATGTATGCCCTCTTCGCTTTGGCAGCCGCCCAGCAGGCCATGAGCGACAGCGGATTGCAGGTGGGCTCCGAGGTGGATCCCATGCGCATCGGGTGTACCGTGAGTTCCGGCATCGGTGGCATCAATACCTTCAACAACGAGCATACCAAGCTCCTTGAGGAAGGGGTGCGTCGGGTGTCGCCGCTCTTCATCCCCATGATGATTGGCAACATCGCATCGGCTCATGTTGCTATCAAATACAATTGTCAAGGTCCCAACTTGCCGGTGGTGACGGCATGTGCCACAGGCACCCATTCCGTTGGCGAGGCCTACCGGCTCATTCGCGAAGGTCGCGCCGATGCCATGATATGCGGTGGCGCCGAGAGTGCCATCTGCGACATTGCTCTGGCGGGCTTCAACAACATGAAGGCCCTTACCAATAGCGACGACCCGCTATCGGCTTCCATTCCCTTCGATGCCCGCCGCAAAGGATTCGTGATGGGCGAAGGTGCCGGTATCTTGGTCCTTGAGAGTGAGGAATGTGCCCGCAAGCGTGGCGCCAAAATCTACGCCGAAGTGTGTGGCTATGGCAACACATGCGATGCCTACCATTATACCGCGCCTCATCCCGAAGGTCGCAACGCCTCCGTGGCCATCCGGTTGGCAGCCGAGGAGGCCGGCTTCAAGCCCGGTGAAAGGATGTACATCAATGCCCACGGCACAAGTACGCCCCTCAACGATGCCAGCGAGACCAAGGCCATCAAGATGGCTCTGGGCGAGGAGGTGGCTCGCAAGGTGGAGATAAGCTCGACCAAATCGATGCTGGGTCACATGCTGGGTGCTGCCGGCGCGGTGGAGTTGATTATCTGTGCGTTGGCAATCAAGAACGGCATCTTGCCGCCCACCATCGGCTACAAGGAACCCGATCCTGTCTGCGATTTGGATTATATCCCCAACACCGCCCGCAAGAGCGAGGTGGACATCACGCTGTCCAACACTTTTGGCTTTGGAGGTCACAATGCAAGCGTTGCCTTGCGTAGAGTGAAATAGATACTTTATACCCGATACGAAAACCACTATTTGCAATGTTGACAAGAGAAGAAATCAAAGAATTCTTACCCCATCGCGAACCCATGCTGCTCGTCGACGATATGGATATGGTCGGTGAGGAATGCATCTCCCACTACCACGTCCGTGGTGACGAGTTTTTTCTGCAAGGCCATTTCCCCGGCAACCCTATCGTGCCGGGTGTCATCCTTTGCGAAATCATGGGACAATCCTCGTCCATCCTGGTGCTCGACAAGCTGAAAGGCCGCATCACCCTTTATAGCGGTCTCAACGACGTCCGTTTCCGTCAACCCGTCCATCCGGGCGACACCATCACCGTAAAAGCACATATCACAGCCAGCAAAGGGCTCATCTTTTTCATCGATGCTGCGGCATACGTGGACGACAAGCTGGTTTGCAAAGGCAAATTCTCGTTTGTGCTTGTGGATAAAGACAAGTAAACCATTTTCTACTGAACGAACAACGACAAAACAACAAACATGAAACTGTTAGAAAACAAGATAGCACTCATCACCGGCGCCGCCCGCGGTATTGGTCGCAAGACGGCGGAGCTCTTTGCCGAGGAGGGTGCCACGGTCATCATTACCGACCTTAAAGAAACCGACAGCAGCAAAGAGCTGATGGATAAACTGAAAGCCATCAACCCACAATGCGCATTTTACACCGCCAACGCTTCCGACTGGGACGAAACCGAAGCTTTGGCCAAGCAGGTGATTGACACCTTTGGGCAGGTGGATGCCATTGTGAACAATGCAGGCATCACCCGCGACAATCTGTTGCTGCGCATGACTCCCGACGATTGGGATCTCGTCATCAAGATTAACCTCCGCTCGGTGTTCAACTACTGCAAAGCTTTCGTCCCCTATATGATGAAGAAGCGCAACGGCAGCATCATTAACACCAGCTCTGTGGTGGGCGTCAACGGTAATGCAGGGCAGTGCAACTATTCTGCCGCCAAAGCCGGCATTATCGGCTTTACCAAGTCTTTCGCCCAGGAGTTCGGTTCGCGCAACATCCGTTGCAACGCCATTGCTCCCGGATTTATAGAGACCGCCATGACGGCTGCCATGCCCGACGAGGCACGCAACAAATGGCTCAGCGATGTGCCCATGCACCGTGCCGGTACCGAGCTCGACGTGGCGCGGGTCAGTCTCTTCCTGGCATCCGACCTGGCTGCCTACGTTACAGGACAAGTCATCTGTGTGGATGGCGGTATCAGTCTCTAACCTTTGAATCCATTACCAGTTTAACCATAAAAAGCCAACCGAGAACATCCATGAAAGCATACGTATTTCCCGGGCAAGGGGCACAATTCGTCGGCATGGGTAAAGACCTTTACGACAACGACGAGCGTTGCCGCGACCTCTTTGAGCGTGCCAACCAGATTATTGGTTTCCGCATCACCGACGTGATGTTTGCCGGCACCGCCGACGACCTCAAGCAAACCAAAGTCACGCAACCAGCCATCTTCCTCCATTCGGCCATCCTCGCCGTCCACATGGGCAGTGAGTTCAAGCCCGATATGGTGGGGGGACACTCCCTCGGTGAGTTTAGCGCCCTTGTGGCTGCCGGTGCCATGTCCTTTGAAGACGGCTTGCGTCTGGTCATCGCCCGTGCCAATGCCATGCAGCGTTGCTGCGAGCTCCAACCCTCCACGATGGCTGCCATCCTCAAACTCGACGACAAGACCGTGGAGGATGTCTGCGCCCAAATCACCGCCGCAGGACAGACGGTGGTGCCTGCCAACTACAACACCCCCGGACAACTTGTCATCAGCGGTACTCTGGAAGGTGTGGCTCAGGCCTGCGAGAAGCTCAAGGAGCTCAAAGGACGCACTCTCCCGCTGGCCGTGGGTGGCGCTTTCCATAGCCCCCTCATGGAACCTGCCCGTGTGGAGCTGGCCGAAGCCATCGAGAAGACGCAGTTCCATGCTCCCGTATGTCCTTGCTATCAGAACGTGTGTGCCACGCCTGTCAGCGACCCCGACGAGATAAAGCGCAACCTTGTTGCCCAGCTCACCTCGCCGGTGCGTTGGACGGCTACCGTGCAGAATATGCTGGCCGACGGCGCTACCGAATTCATCGAGGTGGGACCCGGCACTGCTCTTCAAGGTATGGTCAAGCGCATCAGCCCCGAAACCGACGCACACTCGGCGCAGTGACCTTGCAGTGTGCGACTGCACCACCACTGCCACACACAACAAATGATTCAGCGTTAACGAATGGGAACGTTGGTGTGTCTTGTTCGTTCAAGTGAGAAAAGAAATCAACCATAGAAAAACGTAAAACATCATATTACTATGAGCATTAAAATCGTCGTTTTGGCCAAGCAGGTACCCGACACCCGCAATGTCGGCCCCGAGGCCATGACCCCCGAAGGCACCATCAATCGCTCAGCGCTTCCGGCTGTCTACAATCCCGAAGACCTCAGTGCGCTTGAGATGGCCCTTCGTGCCAAGGAACTTCTTCCTGGCTCCACCATCACCGTCGTCACCATGGGGCCTCCCCGTGCCGAGGAAGTCGTGCGCGAGGCCATCTACCGTGGCGCCGATGAGGGCTTTGTTCTTTCCGACCGCCGTTTTGCCGGTGCCGATACCCTGGCCACCTCCTACGCCATATCCTGTGCCATCCGTCGTCTGGGTCACGTCGACCTTGTCTTCGGTGGCCGTCAAGCTATCGATGGCGACACCGCCCAGGTGGGTCCCCAAGTGGCCGAGAAGATGGGCATACCTCAGATAACCTATGCCGAGGAGTTGCTGTCGGTCTCCGAGAAGAGCATCTGCGTCAAACGCCGTCTTGCCAACGGTACCGAAGTCGTCGAGGCCCCGCTGCCCACGCTCGTCACCGTCTGTGGCAGCGCCCCGCGTCCCCGTTTCCGCCATGCACATCGGCTGCTGCAGCACCGTCACCTGGAGGTGCCCGTATGGACCGCCGACGATGTCGATCCCGACTTCGACCGCCTCGGTCTCTCTGGTTCTCCTACCAAGGTGAAGAAAGTCGACAGCGTCGTTCTCACCCAGAAGGACAACATCCGCGTCGAGAACACGCAGGAAGCCCTCAACAACCTCATGTCTAACCTCGTTACCAACCATATCATCGGATAACAATGAATAGCATACTTGTATATATAGAAATCAACGAATCGGGCCGCGTGGCCGACGTGAGTTGCGAGCTTTGCTCCAAGGGCCGTCGTCTGGCCGACCGTCTGGGTGGGCAGCTGGAGGCCATCGTTGCCGGACATGATCTGGCCGACCTTGAGCAGCAGCTCTACCCCTATGGCGTGGACCTCATCCTTTATGCCAACGACCCACGACTCTCTCCCTACCGCACTTCGCCGCATTTCAGCATTGTCGACGGCATTATCCGCGAGCGGCAGCCCGAGGTGGTCCTCTACGGTGCCACGAGCGTAGGCCGCGACCTGGCGCCGCGCATCGCCTCCCATCTCCGTTGCGGCCTCACTGCCGACTGCACCGCCTTGGAGATTGGCGACCACACCGACGGCAAGACGGGCAAGGAATATCACGACATACTCTATCAGATACGTCCGGCTTTCGGCGGCAACATCGTGGCCACCATCGTGAGTCCCGAGACGCGTCCGCAGATGGCCACCGTGCGTGAGGGTGTCATGCGCAAGGAGATTGTCGACACCAACCACAAAGGCCAGCTGGTCGCTCTCAACGTTGCCAAATACCTGCGCAACGAGGATGACTGCCTCAAGGTCATCAGCCGTCAGATCGACCCTCAGGGTGTCGACATCAAGGGTGCCTCCATCGTCGTGGCCGGCGGCTACGGCATGGGCAGCCGCGAGAACTTCGAGCTGCTCTACAAGTTTGCCAACATGATAGGCGGCGAGGTGGGCGCCAGCCGTGCCGCTGTCGATGCAGGTTTCTGCGACAACGCCCGGCAGATAGGGCAGACGGGTGTCACCGTGCGTCCCAAGCTCTACATCGCCTGTGGCATTTCCGGCGCCGTGCAGCATCGCGTGGGCATGGAGCAGTCCGGACAGATTATCTCCATCAACACTGACCCCGACGCGCCCATCAACGCCATCGCCGACTACACCATCATCGGTGACGTCGCCGAGGTGCTCCCGCGTCTCATGAACGCCTATCAGTCGTGCAAGCAATAACCCATTAAGACAGCAAAGCAATGAACTATTACAGTGACAACGAATCGCTGAAGTTCTATCTTCAGCACCCCGATATAGAGAAGATTGCCACCCTCCGCGAGAACAACTTCGAGGAGCATGGCCAGTATGCCGACGCCCCTGCCAACGCGCAGGAGGCCGTCGAGGGCTACCAGAGCGTCATGGATCTCATCGGCGAGATTGCCGCCGAGGTCATCGCGCCCAACGCCGGCGATGTCGACGCCCAGGGTCCCTCGGTGGTCGACGGCCGCGTGGTCTATGCCCAGGGCACGCAGCAGAACCATCAGACCCTCATCCAGTCGGGTCTCTACGGCATCAAGCAGCGCCGCAAGTACCATGGGCTCAACATGCCCGGCACCGTGGCCACGATGGCCGGCGAGGTGGTGGCGCGTGCCGATGTGGGCTTTGCCACCATCTGGATGCTGCAGGACTGTGCCGACACCATCGAGGACTTTGCCTCCGAGGAAATCAAGGACAAGTACCTGCCGCGCATCTACGAGGGTGCCACCTGCTCGATGGACCTCACCGAGCCCGATGCCGGCTCCGACCTCCAGTCGGTTCGGCTCAAGGCCACTTTCGACGAGAAGGCCAACTGCTGGCGTCTCAACGGCGTGAAGCGTTTCATCACCAACGGCGACGCCGACATCCATCTGGTGCTGGCGCGCTCCGAGGAGGGCACTACCGACGGCCGCGGCCTTTCCTATTTTGTCTACGACCGCAATGACGGCGGCCTCACCGTGCGCCGCATCGAGCACAAAATGGGCATCATCGGCTCTCCCACCGCCGAGCTTGTCTTCACCAACGCTCCGTGCCAGCTGGTGGGCGAGCGCCGTCTGGGGCTTATCAAGTATACCATGTCGTTGATGAACGGTGCCCGTCTGGGTGTGGGCGCCCAGGCCGTGGGTCTCTGCGAGGCGGCTTGCCGCGAGGCCGTGGCTTATGCTGCCGCCCGCGAGCAGTTTGGCAAGACCATCGACCAGATGGTGCCTGTGCAGGACCTGCTCCACACCATGCGTGCCAAGACCGACGCGGTGCGCTCGCTGCTCTACGAGACGGCGCGTCAGGTGGACCTGGCCAACTGCTACGACCGCCTTTCGAAGGTGCGTCCGCTGACGGCCGAGGAGCGTCAGGCCATGAAGGCCGCCTTGCGCAACGCCGACTGCCTCACGCCGCTCACCAAGCTCATGGCCAGCGAGTACTCCAACCAGAATGCCTACGACTGCATCCAGGTGCACGGCGGTAGCGGCTTCATGAAGGAGTATGCCTGCGAGCGGCTCTACCGCGACGCCCGCATCCTGAGCATCTACGAGGGCACGTCGCAGCTGCAGGTGGTGGCTGCCACCAAGGGCATCAGCAACGGCAACTATCTCAAGCGCATTGCCGAGTACGACGCCATGCCTCTCGACGAGGAGTTGGTGCCGCTGCGCGAGGAGCTGCGCCGCATGACGTCCGACTACACGGCCATGCACGAACTGCTGACGGCCGAGGGTGCCAAGGAGCTGTTCGAGCACCATGTGCGCCGTCTGGCCGAGGGGCTGGCCTACATCGTGATGGGCTACCTCTTGCTGCTCGACGCGCAGCGCGACCGCCGGTGGCTCGACTCGTGCCGTCGCATCGTCGCCATGGGCATGGCCGAGATGGCCAAGCACCGTTGCGCGGTGGACTGCAAGCTCTAAGCATCAAGTCAAGGAAATACGGCAGGGGCCGGCGACCATTCGGTCGCCGGCCCCTGCTTTCTTAAAACCAGAAACCCTTGAAACCTGAAACCAGAAACCCTTGAAACCTGAAACGCCCTATTCCTCCCCACGGCGGGTGACGCGGGCACGTTCCACGACGCGGCGGCGTTGCATGCGAGGGTTCATCGAGAGGAGGAGCTCGGTGAACTTGGGTTCGCACTCGCACTTGGTGCGGAGGGTGAGGCCGGCGCGGTTGACGAGGTCGGGCGCGTTCTCCACGGTGAGCTCGGTGACGTTGGGGTCGAGCTGACGGGCGCGGTCGGGATTGATATTGCCGCCCTTGACGCGGATGTCGGGATGGATGCGTATGGCCACGTCCTTGCCGTTGCGGAGGTGGATGGCGAAGCCCATAGACATCAAGCTGGCGGCCGCCTTGCAGAAGTTGTCGAGCACCGCCTTGGCCACCTGCTCGGGGATGAGAGGGTTCTGGTGGGCAATCTCGCGGGCGAGGGCGTTCTCGTCGCAGGCCTGCAAGTCCTCGTTGACGGTGATGGTCTTCTGGTCCCTGCCCAGCTGCTCGTAACCGTTGTTGAGACATACTTTGTAGTGTATCATAGTGACGTGCGATTCATCCTATACATCGCGAGGTCTTTATGTTATCGTTTTCCCAGGCGGTGAACGCCTTAAGCTTGACATTTGCAAAAATACTATTTTTATTGAAACTAAAATATATTTTGACCTAAAATCAAAATACTATTTTGCCTTGAAACCAAAATAGTATTTTACTATGCAACCAAAATAGTATTTTAGTTTGTACCCAAAATAGTATTTTACTTTGTATGCAAAATAGTATTTTACTTTACATATAAAATAGTACTTTGTTTTCCAGCGAAACCAGTAATCTCGTCGGCGGCGAGGCCGTGGTGGCGTCGAGGGGCAATGCCTTGCAGGGGGCGGACGTGAAAGCAGGGTAGGGGCGTAGGGGCGTGTCGAGCCACTGCGTTTGGCAAGTACGGGAAAAATGCGTATTTTTGCATTCCGTTCAGAACCCTACGGCTGTGGATAACATTTATGCAATCAACGATATAGAGCGCGGATGCGCCGTGACGGTCGGCATGTTCGACGGTGTGCACCTGGGTCACCGCCACATCCTCGACCTCCTCCAGCGCCAGGCCCGCGAGCGTGGGCTGGTGCCCGTGGTGGTCACCTTCGACCGCCATCCTCGCGTGGTGCTGGGCAGCGACGCCGAGCACTTCCGCACCCTCTCCGCCCTCCAGGGCCGCCGCACCGGCGGCCACAGCATCGCCGCCACCGACGCCTACGAGGTGGTGCTGCCCTTCGACCACGAGTTGGCTCGCCTCTCGGCCTGCCAGTTCGTGAGGAGCTATCTGGTGGAGCGGATGAACATGCGCCTCCTCGTGCTGGGCTACGACAACGTCTTCGGCAGTCGCGCCGCCAACGATTTCGACCTCCTGCCCCGCCTGGCCGGTGAACTCGGCTTCGGCATCGTGGAGGACACCGCCGTGGAGTGGGACGGCGCCGCGGTGAGCTCCACACGCATCCGCCGCGCCCTGGCCGAGGGCGACATGGCCGGCGCCAACGCCATGCTGGGCCGCGCCTACACGGTGGAAGGCACCGTGGTCGAAGGCCGCCATGTGGGTCGACGGCTGGGTTTCCCCACCGCCAACCTGCAGCCCTGCGACCCCCTGCAGGCCCTGCCCCGCGAAGGCGTCTATGCAGCCCGCGCCGTGGTCGACGGCACCGCGTGGACAGCCATGGCCTCCCTGGGCCCGCAACCCACCTTCGGCTGCGACGCCCCCACGCTCGAGGTGCATCTGCTCGGCTCGCCGGGCGACCTCTACGGCCGTCGCATGCAGCTCTCCTTCGTCCACCGCATGCGCGACATCGTCCGCTTCGGCAGCCCCGACGCCCTCGCCGCCCAGCTGGCCGAGGACAGCCGGCAGGCACGCGCCCTCTTGCAACGCCCCGACGGCGGGAAAGGAGACGGCAGGTCATGAGAAAGCTCCTCGCCCTGGCCGTGCCCCTCTTGCTGGCCGCCCTGGCAGCGGCCCAGCCCGGCAAGGTCTACAAGTCGCTCGACGACGTGGCCGACCCCGCCGACGTCTACATCCTCCGCCTCAACCACCAGCGGCTGCGCCAGCTGCCTCCCCAGGTGCTCGACTTCGTCAACCTGCGGGTGCTCGACCTCGGCAAGAACCGCATCGACACCCTGCCCCCCGAGCTGGCACGCCTGCAGCATCTGGAAGAGCTCAACCTCTGTCGCAACCGTCTGCGCCGTGTGCCCTCGACGGTGACGCTGCTCACCGGGCTGCGGGTGCTCGACCTGAGTCGCAACCCCATCCTCGACCTGCCGGAAGAGATGGCCGCGCTCACCCGCCTGCAGCGGCTCGTGATATGGCAGACCGGCGTGGTGTCGTTCCCTCCGGGCTTCGCCGCCCTCGACGCCACTCTCCAACTGATAGACATGCGCGTCTGCCCCATGACCTACGACGACCAGCAGGCCATCGAGGCCCTGCTCCCCTCGCCCGAGAAGAAATGGGACCGCGTGTGCAATTGCAAATGACAGCAGAAGACATGGACCCCAACACCAAGACAATGCTCACCCTCGCCTACTACCAGCAGGACATCTGCTGGGAGAACCCCGAAGCCAACTACGCCAAGGTGGCCGCCGCCTTCGACACGGCCATCCGTACCGCCGCCACCGCACCCGACGTGCTGGTGGTGCCCGAGACCTTCAACACCGGCTTCGGCGACAACATGGCGGCGCTGGCCGAGGAACCCCACGGCACCACATGGCGCTTCGCCGCCGAGACGGCCCGTCGCCACGACGCCCTCTTCGTAGGCACTTGGACGGTGCGCGAGCAGGGGAGGGTCTACAACCGTCTCCACTGGGTGCGCCCCGACGGCAGCGGCGGCTGGTACGACAAAGGCCACACCTTTCGCATGAGCAGCGAGGCGTCGCAGGTGGCGCGCGGCACCAGCAAGGAGGTCTTCGAATGGCGCGGCTGGCGCATTCGCCCCGCCGTGTGCTACGACCTGCGTTTCCCCAAGTGGCTGCGCAACACCTGGAACGGCCATCGGCTGGACTACGACCTCATGCTCGTCTGCGCCAACTGGCCTGGGTCGCGCTACGAGGCCTGGTCCACACTGCTCAAGGCCCGCGCCATCGAGAACGAGGCCTATGTGGCGGGTGTGAACCGCTGCGGTACCGACAGCACAGGCATCCCCTACACGGGCGACAGCTGCGTGGTGGACTACAAAGGCCATCTGCTCTCCCAGTGTGCCCACGAGAAGGAAGAGGTGCGCTTCGCCGTGCTGGACTTCGCCAAGCAGCAGGCCTTCCGCGAGCACTGGACTTTCTACCTGGACGCCGACGAATGACGTTGGCGGATGACGCCGACGCGTGATGCCGGCACACCTTATATATATGTAGACAGATATGCGATTAGAAGAAAAGATAGGATTCAACAGGATATGCGACTATGTGGCGGCCGAGTGCAGCAACGCCTTGGCGGTCAAGATGGCCCATGAGATGACCTTCAGCGGCAACTACGACCGCGTGGTGCGCGACCTGGAGCAGACCGAGGAGTTCCGCCAGATACTGGTGTTGGAGAACACCTTCCCCTCGCAGGACTTCATGGACCTGACCGAGGAGCTGAACCGTCTGCGGGTGGGCAACACGGTAATCGACCAGCAGGCGCTCTTCGACCTCAAGTGCTCGCTCCACACCATCGGCGAATGCCTCCGTTTCCTGCTGCGCGACGACAAGATGCGCTACCCCCGTCTGCGGGCTATGGCCGAGAAGGTGGAACTCGACCCACAGCTGACACGCTCGCTGGCCAAACTCGTGGACGACAAAGGCGAGCTCTACGACAACGCTTCCGACCTGCTGGCCGACATCCGCAGGCAGATACGCAAGAAGGAGGTCGAGGTCGACAACAAAATCAACCACACGCTGGCTCACGCCAAGGCCGAGGGCTGGGCGCCCGAGAATGCTGAGCCCACCATACGTAACGGCCGCGTGGTCATACCGATGCTCGACACCCATCGCCGCAAAATCAAAGGTCTCATCCATGACGAGTCGGCCACCCGGCAGACGGCCTACTTGGAACCCTCCGAGGTGGTGGAGCTGAACAACGACCTGAGAGAACTGGAGTTCGCCGAGAGGCGCGAGATACAGAAGATACTGGCACGCTTCAGCGACCAGCTGCGCGGCAACATCGACGCCCTGGTCAATGCCTTCTGGTTCCTGGCGCGCATCGACTTCATCAGGGCCAAAGCGCGTTTTGCGTTGACGTTGCATGCCGGTATGCCCGTGGTCTCCAACTGCACGCAGGTGCAATGGCTGGAGGCACGCCATCCGCTGCTCTGGCTGGAACGGCAGGCACGCAGCACCGTCGCCGCCAAACAAAGGAAAGAGGAATCCTCTCCGGCCCCCAATGCCGGCCCCGTGGTGCCTTTCGACATCAAGCTGACCGACGATGCCCATATACTCATTATCTCAGGCCCCAATGCCGGTGGCAAGTCGGTGTTGCTTAAGGCAGTGGGCTTGATACAATATATGCTTCAGGCGGGCATACTGGTGCCTTGTCGCGAGACCTCCGAGTTCGGCATCTTCGACAATATATTTATTGATATAGGCGACCAGCAGTCGATAGAGGATGACCTGAGTACCTATACCTCCCATCTGCAGAACATGAAGAACCTCCTGCAGCAGGCATCGTCGCGGACACTCTTTCTGCTCGACGAGTTGGGTGGCGGGACAGAGCCACGCTCGGGCTGCGCCATAGCCGAAGCGTTGCTGGAGGAGCTCTATCTGCGGCACGCCTACGGGGTGGTGACAACCCATTTCGCCGACCTGAAACTGTTGGCCGACACATACCCGGGCATCCTCAACGGCGCCATGCTCTTCGACACCGAGAAAATGCGCCCCCTCTATCGTCTCGCCATCGGCCATCCAGGCAGTTCGTTTGCCTTTGAGATAGCCAGAACCGTGGGCTTCCCGACCGACATACTGAATGCCGCGGAACAGAAGGTGGGCAAGGAAATGCTCAACTTCGAGCACCAGCTGCAGCAACTGGAACTCGACAAGCAGGAAGTGGCTCGCGAGAGGAAGGAACTGGAAGTGAGCGATAACTTCCTCAACGAGGTGATTGAGAAGTATCAGGGACTCAACGAGAAACTGGAGACGAAGAAATACGAGATTCTCTCGCAGGCGCGTCAGCAGGCCAAGCAGATACTAGCCGACGCCAACCGTACGGTGGAGCAAACCATCAGCGACATTAAGTCGGCACAGGCCGAGAAGGTACGCACTCAGCAGGCCCGTGAGGCGCTGCGTACGGAATCGGAACGGATAGAGTTGCAGCAGGAGCGCCACACTGAGGAGGTGCGTCGGATAAAAGGCAACCCTACCGCCGCTGTGGAGACCTCCAAGAATACTGGCTCGTCGGATCTGGCCGAAGGACCAATAGCTGTGGGCGACATTGTAAGGGTGGATGGTCAAGATACTTACGGACAGGTGGTGGAGGTGAAAGGCAAGAAGGCCGTAGTGGAGAGCAACTCCCTGCGGATGAACATACCGCTGGCACGGTTGCAGAAAACACAGAAGAAGAACCTCCCATCCGACAAGACATCGCGTCAGAACAACCGCTACCAATCCATCTACGAGGAGATAAACGAGAAACGCAAATTCTTCAACCCTACGCTTGACCTGCGCGGGCAACGGGCCGAAGAGGCATTGAACGAGTTGCAGCATTTCCTCGACGAAGCACAGCTGCTGGGCGAGAAAGAGCTGCGCATCCTTCACGGTAAAGGTTATGGTATACTGAAGACGTTGGTGCGTCAGCGGTTGAACAGCCATCCCGATGTGCAATCGTGTCACTCGGAGCGCCTCGAACTTGGCGGCGACGGTATTACCGTAGTCCACATGAAGTAGGTTCCCGCGTCCCCAAAAAACGCACCCTGCTGCAATCTTTGTCGCGTAATAGAGACTAAATGGAAAAAAGTTGTATATTTGCATCATCAAAACAACCCAAGAGTATAAATAATAAAAGAAAGGCATCTATATGAATTTAAAAAAGTTATTCCTCCCTGTGTTGGCAGCTCTCTTACTGTCGAGTTGCACCAAAGAGTACATAACTGTGGAAGAACATTACGACGGCAGCCAATTGGCTACCACTTATTGCACTGTGCGTCCGGACGAGTGGGAACCGGCAGTGAACAATGGCGATACCACCTATTGGTATGCCACCTACGAGTGCACAAGCATCACCAAGAAGGTGATTGACGACGGCGCCGTATTGGCCTATTGCATTGAGGATGGTCGCGACAACCTGCTGCCTTACATCATTCCGGTACGCGTGTGGACTTCGGACACCACCTATGACTGGTATCTGGAGAACATACGTTACGATTTGGAATACAACGAGGCCGACAAGAAAGGTTATATTACCTTTATTATGGAGGATTCCGATTTCAATACGTCGCAGAGCATCCGTCAGTTCCGTCTGGATGGTATCCGCTTTGAATTCAAGGTGTGTGCCATCAGAAACATGAAAAAGCGAGCTGCCAATAAATAGTGAGTTGGTGGCGGATGGTGGTGCCTTTTTGTAGAAGGCAAGAATACATCGGTTACTAGTTGCGGTTTTCGCAACATATAAAAGAGGGTGTCTTGAGGTTATCAGGACACCCTCTTTATGTAGTGACGGTATTGTCGTCTTTTCGTGTGTGGTACTGCTAGTCGGTATCAATCGGAATAACCGATTTCTTCCAAGTTCTCCTGCACCATTTCTTTGAGCCACTTGAACACTTTGACATCGTTCATATCCATTCCGTCGAGTGCCTCTTTGATTTCCTCTGTGTCGAAGGTGAATTCGCCGCTGTCGGTAGTGTGGGTGTAGATGATGTGTATATCCTGATGGGCAGCGCACAACATAACGATGGTGCCGCTTAGATCCCCCATAGGAGGACGGTCGATGTTGTCAAGCTGGAACCAGAAATCGAGTCGGGTGCCTTTCCCTAACTCGCTCTGCAGCTTCATTCCACCTCCGCAGTGCTCGGTGTTCATTTTGATTAGTGGTAGTCCCAGACCTACTTTGCGTGTGGTACGTGAGGTCGTATAAGGGTCGGTTACTTTGGCCATAAACTCGGGACTCATACCTTTACCATTGTCTTCAATAGTGAAAGCGTATACGTTATCTTTTTTGCTGTCGCGTACGGTGAGCCGCACTTCGGTGGCATTGGCTGCTGTGGAGTTCTCCATCAGGTCGTACACATGCATGGAAAGTTCTTTCATTGTTGTAAGGATTAGTTGGCTATTTTGTCGTTGGAAATTTGTCGAATTCCATTATCTCAAGGTCTTTAGGTGTACCATCGAGCACCAGTCGCACGAGGGTGGATACTTTATGGAACCCTTGTGACCCTGCGGCACCGGGGTTGATGTGCAGCAGTTGATACTCTTCGTCGTACATCACTTTGAGAATATGAGAGTGTCCGCACACAAAGATGGCAGGTTTATCGTTGCGGAGTATGGGTTTGATGCGTGGTTCATAGTGGCCCGGGTATCCGCCGATATGGGTCATCAGTATCCGTATTCCTTCGCGCTCGAACAGCTGTGTCTCGGGTACTTCGTAGCGCACATCCCATCCGTCCATGTTTCCAAATACCCCCACCACGGGTTTGAATTCCCTCAACTGCTCCAAAACGCCGTAACCCATATCGCCAGCGTGCCACAATTCGTCGCAGTCCTTGAAAAAGGAATAGACTTGCTGTGGGACTTTACCGTGGGTATCGGACAATATTCCTATGCGTTTCATGATTTTTTTACTATTTTTGCAAAACGCTTTGCGTCTGCAAAGGTACAAATAATATGGTAAACGACAATACAATTCTCAGTTAATGGTGCAGAAAGAGCATAGTGATTCGCGACGCGAATGGCTGCCGCGATTGTTATTGGTCATCTCAACGGCTTTGTGGGGTGCGTCGTTCATCTTTACCAAAGGGCTGTTCTTGAGTGAGCCGCATATCACACCGGTGGTTATCGCCACTTTGCGTCTCTGTATCGCATCGGCGGTATTCATCCCGTTGTTGGCTCTCACGCATCGGTTGCAGCCCATACACAAAGGCGACTTCAAAGTTTTTCTGTTGCTTTCCTTTTGTGAACCGTTCTTGTATAGTATTCTCGAAACATCGGGTGTCGGTTTGGTGCCGGCCAGTCTGGCTTCCATCATTATCGCTACTATTCCGCTATTTACCCCCTTCGGAATGGCGTTGGCCTATAAGGAACGTTTGCGGTGGATTGTTGTAGTGGGCGTACTGCTGTCGCTGGTGGGGATTGGTGTGATGATGCTTGGTCCAGATCTCTCCATTTCGGCCAATCCGCGTGGGGTGTTGTATCTGGTGTTGGCGGTGATAGTGGCTGTGTGCTACACTCTGGTACTTGTCAAAGTGTTGAAACGTTATCATCCCGTCACCGTTACGGCTTATCAGAATCTCTTCAGCATCATATACTTTATCCCCCTCATGTTGATACTGAATCACGATGTGCTCCCACTACTGAGTTATAGTTTGTCCATGTGGGGGCGGCTGGCTTTTCTGGGAGTGTTGTGTTCCACGCTGGCGTATGTCTTTTATAACTACGGAATACGCGCGGCCGGCGCTACTGCCGCATCGGCGTATACCAATCTGATTCCTGTATTCTCATTGTTTCTGGCTGTCGGTATAGGGCAGGAGTCGCTGTCTGTGTTCAAAGTGATAGGAATTGTCATTGTTCTCATCGGACTATTTCTGGCGCAGCGACGATAACGGCTATATTCCTCCTTGAGTGAAACAATAATACGGCTTTCGTGCCGTTAATAGGGTATGAAGTTTTACAAGCTTACATTGTTTCTTGTTGTAGTCGGCGTGCTGTTGACGTCGTGCAGCAAGTTTGAGGGTGACCAGACGATTCCAGCGTATATCTCTGTGGACGCTATCCAGGTGGTCGACGACCCAGCCAATTCTTGGTTACCGGGACAGAACGAGGGTTTCTATTCCCAGTTGATAGATGCTGTTCAGATACAGCTGCTGCCCGCAGGTGCAAGTTCCGAAGTGGTGTTGGGCACTTTTCAGCTACCTTGTACTGTGCCGGTTCTGCAACAAGGTACATTGGACCGAGTGCGCATTGTCCCTGTTGTAAAACAGAACGGTATCGCTGCTACGCGGATATATTATCCTTTTTATCGTGAGAAGGTGCTTAACGGTGTAACTCTTGTTCCAACCGATACAACGCGGCTCGATACGGTGGAGACAACCTATCTGGGCAGCGGTTTGATGTCGGTACCTTTCCATGAGTATTTCGAACCGGAACAAAACGGAACTCGTCTGAGTAGCGCTGTGGAGATACTGTCGCGTGCGCAGAATCCCGACATCGTGTCGATTGACCGTTGCGACCATGGTTGCGGTCGTGTGCATGTTACCGCCGACCAGAGTCAAGTTAACTTTTGGGCACTTGATTCGATATGTCTCGCTAACTCGGGGAGCGCCGTCTATCTGGAGATGGACTACTGGAGCGATTTTAACTTCAGCGTGGGATTCAACAATCCTATGGTGCAGGGTGGTAGCAACGAGATTAAATCGGCTATGGTGCTCTATGCTAACTCTGGTTGGCAGAAGATATACATCAATCTGGGCAAACTGTGGTCGTACTACAATTACTACCATTATGGTATACGCCTCTATTTTACGGTGCTCAACAGTTCAGGGAAAGAGGGAAACGTGTATTTGGACAATATGAAGGTTGTTGTCACCCAGTAGCATGAAGGGCGGCCGGCGTGTACTGTTAACTATCCAACTATGAACAAGCGTAAACAGGTTTCCATATATATAGTATGTGACTTTCTGGCGGCAGTTGTGTCGTGGGGTACGTTCTTTCTGGTGAGAAAAGCGATCATGGAGGCGTCCGCGTTCGAGGATGTCAACCAGGTATTCAGCGACACGAATTTCTGGTTGGGAATCATCATCATCCCTATCGCGTGGTTGTGTCTCTATGCGCTACAGGGCACCTATAAGGACGTGTTCCGCAAATCGCGTCTCAAAGAGCTCCAACAGACGGCATCTGCGTCCATCATCGGCGTAATCGTCATCTTTTTTGCTCTGCTGCTCGACGACAACCTGACCTCCTATCGTTATTATTACCTCTCTTTTCTGTTTCTGTTGCTGGTCCATTTCTCGTTGACCTATCTGTGCCGTTTGCTGATAACATCGCGTACGGTCCGCCGCATCCACAGCCGCCAGATTGGTTACCCCACCATTCTGATAGGCAGTAAGCAGAAGGCCTATAAAACCTATCTCGATCTGGACGGTCAGGAGACCTATTCCGGCAACCTGTTTGTGGGTTTTGTTACCGTCAACGGCAGCATCGACCCCCATCTCGCCGCCATAATGCCTCATCTGGGGACTGCTGAAGATATTGACGCGCTGATAGAGAAGTATTCTGTGGAAGAGCTGATTATCGCCGTTGAAGATTACGAGAACGACAAGATTCAGGAGATTATCCGCACGCTCAACCGTCGCAGCGATGTTATCATCAAGATTACACCCGACCTCCGCGACATTATATATGGATCTGTCAAGATTAATTCCATCTTCCATTCTCCGCTAATCACCATCAACCCCCGTCTGATGGAGGAGTGGCAGTACAGCGTGAAGCGTATCGCGGATATTGTTGTTTCCTTGCTGGCGATGATACTCCTTTCGCCGGTTTATCTGGTGACGGCGATTGTGGTGAAATGCACTTCTCCCGGTCCGGTGTTCTATGCGCAGGAGCGTATTGGGCTCTCTGGAAAGCCGTTCAAGATGCACAAGTTCCGCTCGATGTACGTGGATGCGGAGAAATCGGGACCGGCGCTCAGCAGTGACAACGACCCCCGTGTGACTCCCTTTGGACGTTTCATGCGCAAAGTGCGTCTCGATGAGATTCCCCAGTTCTACAACGTGCTGCGCGGTACGATGTCGCTCGTGGGACCGCGTCCCGAGCGCCAGTATTTCATCGACCAGATAGTGGAACGGGTGCCCGAATATCTTCTTCTGCAGAAAATCAAACCTGGCATCACCTCGTGGGGACAGGTGAAATACGGCTATGCAGAGAACGTCGACGAGATGGTGGAGCGGCTGCGTTACGATTTGCTCTATCTGGAGAATATGTCGCCTGCAACCGATATAAAGATACTGCTTTACACCATTATCATCATATTCCAGGGGAGAGGCAAATGACCTTTCCTGCGGACATTTCCGTTACGTTTTTTGAAGATGCCATATAAGCGACAGGGGCTCCCATCGGGAGCCCCTGCTGTTTGCTGTGTGAGTGGAATTTAAAGCTTGCTGACGATGTCGTAGGTCTCTTTGGCCATTACCCGTTCCTCGTCGGTGGTGACGACGGCCACGGTGACGCGCGAGTCGGGTGTCGAGATGATGTGGTCCTCGCCCATGATGCTGTCGTTGAGAGGCATGTCTATCTTCACTCCGAGGAAATCCATATCTTCCAGGATAGCGTGTCGCATAAACCAGGCGTTTTCGCCGATGCCGCCGGTCATTACCAGCAGATCGCAGCCGTTCATAGCGGCCATATAGGCACCGATGTATTTGCGCACGCGGTAGGCGAAGATGTCGAAAGCGTAGGTGCAGCGTTCGTCGCCGGCGTCGCGACCGGCGCGGATGTCGCGCATATCCTGTTTGCCGCCGCTGATGCCCACCAGGCCGCTCCGTTTGTAGAGCTCCTGTTCTATCTCTTTGCGTCCCCAACCCTCTTTCTCCATCAGGTAGGTGAGTGCTCCCGGGTCCACATCGCCGCAGCGGCTGCCCATCGTCAGTCCCTCCAGTGAGGTCATTCCCATGGTGGTGTCAATCGATTTCCCGTGGTCAATGGCGGCAATGGAGGCGCCGCTGCCCAGGTGGCAGGTGATGATTTTCAAATCGTGCCAGTCGCGTCCCATCATGCGGGCCCCCTTGTCGGCCACAAAACCGTGGCTGGTACCGTGGAATCCGTAGCGGCGTATGCCGTATTTCTCGTAGTATTCGTAGGGGAGTCCGTAGAGATAAGCTTTGGGAGGTATGTCGGCGTGGAAAGCGGTGTCGAACACCACTACCTGCGGCACGTTGGGCAGCACCTCGTGCATCGCCGCAATGCCGGCCAGGTTGCCGGGTATGTGCAGCGGGGCAAACTCGGTGAGCCGTTTCAGCTCCTGGAGCACGTCGGGGGTGACGATGCAACTCTGGCGGAAGCGTTCGCCGCCGTGGGCCATACGGTTGCCGACAGCGTTGATTTCCTCAAAGCTGTGGATTACTCCTATCTTGGGGTCGGTGAGGGCTTTGAGAACCATGCGTATGCCGCTGGTGTGGTTCGGTATGGGAAGCTCCTCGTAGTGTCTCTCTCCGTGGTATTTGTGGGTGAAAGCGCCCATCTCCAGCCCGATGCGTTCCAGAAGACCTTTGGCCATTACGTGGAAGTCGTTCTCGGTGTCGAACAGTTGGTATTTGATTGACGAACTACCGCAGTTAAGTACAAGAATTTTCATCTTTTCGCGTCGATACTATATTGTTTGTACATTAAAATTTCAGTTTGCAAAGGTACGTAAAAAATATGGAAAACCAAAATGTTTTAACATATTGGGGGAATAAAAAAGGACATCCCGTGCGGAATGTCCTCTGTGGCAATGATGTGGAATTGCGTTATTTTGCGTCCGACTGAAGCTCCACGTTGATGGAGTGCAGCTCTATCTCGTACACCACGGTGGTATAGGGCGGGATGTCGTCGGTTCCTTGTGCGCCGAAAGCCACATTGCTGGGGAAGTAGAAGCGGTAGATGGAGCCGGCGTTCATCAGGTGCATTGCGTTCTGCATTCCGGGGAACATCGGGTTGCCCAATGCTTTGGTGATGGGCGGACGGTTGCCGTAGGTCTGGTCGAACACTCTGCCGTCGAGGAACGAGGCCTTGTAGTCGAACCGCACCACGTCGCCCGTTTTGGCGGTGACTCCCTTGCCGGCTTTCACCACCTCGTAGAAGAATCCGTCGTCCGACTTCTTCATGTTGGGGTTCGATTCCTGCAGCTTTTCCAGTTGCTCCATCTCGTTGTTGTTCGACTGCTCGACAAACCTTCTCTGGTTGGCCATGACGTAGTCGTTGATTTCCTGCAGGGTGGCGGTAAAAGTGGCCTCGTCGATGGGCTGCTTTTCGCCGTTCAGGGTGGCTTCGACGGCTTTGAGCACCATCTTGGTGTCGATGTCCATTCCCGATGCTTTGATGCCTTTGGCCACGCTCTCGCCCAGCACCCAGTTGATGGTGTCCTTCTTGTCGGCGAGCTTTGTCTTGCTGGCATCCTTGTGGCAGGCGCTGAAGCTGCCCACGGTCAGAGCGGACAGCGCGATGAGGAGTATTTTGTTTGTCTTCATAACAGTAATATATATAACCTTTCTATAACGGCCGCCGGCGGCAAATATTGCGTTGCGGGGTCAGATGGTTTTGCGGGAAAGCAGCATCTTAATATCCCAGGATTTTCAGCATCGACTTGTGGCTTTGCTCTTTGGCGAAGAGTTTGGTGGTGTATTCGCCGTTCTCGTCCTTGTCGATGATGATGTGTTTGGGGGCGGGGATGAGGCAGTGCTGTATGCCGCCGTATCCACCCAGACTCTCCTGGTAGGCACCCGTGTGGAAGAACCCGATGTAGAGCGGCTCGTCCTTCTGCAGTTTGGGCAGGAAGATGGCGTTGGCGTGCGAGTCGGCGTTGTAGTAGTCCTCGCTGTCGCAGGTCAGCCCTCCGAGGAACACCCGCTGGTATTCGCTGTCCCAGTGGTTGATGGGTAGCATGATGAAGCGCTGGTTGATGCCCCAGGTGTCGGGCAGGGTGGTGATGAACGAGGAGTCTATCATGTACCACGACTCGCGGTCGTTCTGCTGTTTCTGTCCCAGGATGCTGTAGAGCGTGGCGCCGCTCTCGCCCACGGTGAAGCTGCCGAATTCGGTGAAGATGTTGGGCTCCTCCACGCCGCGGTTGGTGCAGATGTTCTTGATCTGTGCCAGAATCTCCTCGGCCATGTATTCATAGTCGTAGTTCGACGCCAGCGAGGTCTTGCAGGGGAATCCGCCGCCGATGTTGAGCGAGTCCAGCTCGGGGCAGATGCGCTTGAGGTCGCAGTACACGTTCACGCACTTGGCCAGCTCGTTCCAGTAGTAGGCCGTGTCGCGGATGCCCGTGTTGATGAAGAAATGCAGCATCTTCAGCGTGAACTTGGTGTTGTTCTTGATTTGCTCCTCGTAGAACGACAGTATGTCGCTGTAGCGCACTCCCAGACGCGAGGTGTAGAAGTCGAACTTGGGCTCCTCCTCCGAGGCGATGCGGATGCCCAGCTTCATGGGCTCCTCCATGTGGGTCAGCGCCTCGTCCAGCATCCCCACCTCGTTCATGTTGTCCATCACCGGCAGGATGTTGTGGAACCCGTCGTTGTACATCTCCACGATGTTCTCGATGTATTGCTGCCGCTTGAATCCGTTGCACACGATGAAGATGTCCTTCTCCACCAGCCCCGCCTCGTAGAGCGCCTGGATGAGGTTGATGTCGAACGCCGACGAGGTCTCCAGGTTGATGTCGTTCTTCAGCGCCTCCTCCATCACAAAGCTGAAGTGGCTGCTCTTGGTGCAGTAGCAGTAGTTGTAGGTGCCCTTGTAGTCCGTTTTGGCTATGGCCACGTTGAACATGCGTTTGGCACGCTGTATCTGGCTGCTGATTTTGGGCAGATAGGTTATCTTGAGCGGCGTCCCGTACTGTTTGATGATCTCCATCAGCGGGATGTCGTGAAACATCAGTTCGCCCTCTTCGGTGCGGAATTCGTCCTGCGGAAACTCGAAGGTTTGGTCAATCAGGTCGTAGTACTTGTTCTTCATGGCTGCGTTTTGGTTTGTTTTTGATGGTCGTGTTTTTCAATCCGTCTTTCTCGGATTGTCTTATTGATGTCAATCCGACTCACTCGGATTTGGCTCCAAAGCGGCTGCAAAAGTAGGATATTTTGCCCAAATATCGCACATTATTTTCGCTAAAGATGCCCTGTGATCGCGTGTGGCTTGTTGTAATATGCTGTATATATGCAATATAAATTTATTCGTGTGCTCGAGTAATTTTTGCGCAAGTGGTGCTGCGGGAGCTGTTTTTCTGCAAATAAACCGTCGAAAAGTGAAAAATCCGACTTTGTCGGACTGGTGGAAACGGAGCCGTTTGGCTTTGTCGGTTTTGGCCGGCGGAAATTTCGGTACATTTGCATTTCACGTTCTACGTTCTACATTCTACATTGTGCATTTCACATTCCACGTTCTACATTCTCTCTCCTCCGGAGCCCTTCACAAAAAGCAGCATCCCGCCCCTGGAGAGAGACGGGATGTGCCGGTTACTTGTAGTTTTCTTGATGTCTTTTGCAGGTGTTATCGTCGCATCCGTTGGTCCCCTTTTCTATTTTTGCGAATATTGTTCATTTTTCTTCCCTGAAATGGGGTAGTGATAAGTTAGAGTTAGGTTAGAGTTATGTTAGACTTAGAAACTCCTGTTTATCGGTAAAGCCATAGGCAGGGGAGCGGATGAAATAGTGAACAAGTAATCCGTAGGTAAAAACAGATGTAAGAGTGCTTATTATTTATAGAATCAATAAATGCTTTCTAACAAGAACGCACCTTCCCAAACAGAAAACATCGAATTCATTAATTTACCTGTTCGCCTGAAGTGCAAACCTCCAGAATTGAAATGTATACTCAATAGCGCAGCCGGGCGTCAGTATCTGAGGCGCATCAGGGTGCTGTTGCCCTTGAGGCCGAGCTGGAACAGGACGCCGTGTTCGACGGGGTGGCTGTTGCCGAGAGCCCATTTGGTGTTGGCGAGGATCACCTGGCGGCTCACTTCGCCGGTGGGCGTGATGGTGTAGAGCGCCAGGTTGCTGTTGGTCTTTTCCTCCAGCGCTTTGATGGGCTGTCCGGGGACGTAGGCGGTCGTCTTGTGGTGCTCGTTCTGGACGAAATAGACGTTGTCGCCGTTGCGCAGGAGCGGGGTGTGCTGGAAGCATCCGCCGTCGTCGTTGACGCTGAGGGTGCGGATGCCGCAGTGCCAGCGGATGTTACCGTCGGTGCCCACACCAAAGAGCAAGCTGCCCTGTTTGTGATAGATGACGGTGGTCTGCCCGTTCTCCTCGGTGGTGACGTTGTAGAGCCCCTGCAGCAGGATGGCGGCGCCGTAGGTGGTGGGTATCTTGTCTTCGATGCGCAGCCGCTGCTGTCCTTCGGTGGCTTTTTTCTTCTTGTCCTTGTATTTGGTGGTATTGTTAATGCAGCAGAAATCGCTGTTGCTGAAACGGTAGGTCGCCGGACGGGTCAGCTGCTGTTCGTCTGGATTGAAGGCGGCGGTGAAGAGGCCGCTGGGACCGGGGGCGTGCACCTTGGGGTGCCGCACGAAGCCGCCAATCAGCACCACTCCGTTGCTCTCGCCTATCAGCTGGGTTTTCACGGGGGTGCAACTGTCGAAGACGAGTACCGCGGGGTAGTCCAGTTTGTCGGCGGTGCTGACGATGTGGATATCCATGCTGTCCGTCTGCCCCACGATGTGCGAGCCGAGGGTGATGAGGGTGCCGTCGTCGGTGACGCTGACGCTGGTGAGGTTGCGGAGGTTGATGCCTTTCTTCCACATGGGACGTGCCGATTCGTTGTACATCATGGCTTCTCCCGTGTTGATGGTGCCGTTCTTCTGGGTGGCGGCGCTCACCACACCGACGTATTTGCCGTTGGGCGATACGGCCGACAGCATGATGATTCTTCCTTTGTTGTTCAGATTGATGCGGTACATCTGCTTCAGGGAGTCGGCTATCGTCATAGAATCGAGACGGACGCTGACGCGGTAGACGGCTTCGGATTTCTTCTCCGAGCCGTCGCGCATTAGCAGCACGGCTTCTCCGTTGCTGATGTTGGCGTAGAGTATGTTGAAGTTCTTGGTGCCGTCGATGCTTATCGTCTTGAGGGTGCGATAGTGTGCGTCGGTGGCGATAATCTGGATGGGGCTCATGTTGAACATGCGGGCTTCGCGACTGGCAAAGTAGCTGACGGTGTCGACGGTGCCCATATACTGGCAGTTGCCGGCGAGCTCGGAGCTGAACGATTTGCTGGTGCCGACGGTGTCGAGTTGCAGCTGCTGGGCTTGTATGCCGCTGGCCAGCAGGAGAAGGAGGAGCAATGTGGCGGTGTGTTTCATCGTGGTGGATGTTTTCGGATTATGGGAAATGTTGATTGTTTCGTGTGGTACTTTGGCGAATAGGTACGCCGGTTATTTCTTGATTATCTTTTCGATGAACGTCCCGCAGCGGAGCACGTATACGCCGCAGGGGAGTCCGTGCAGGTTGAGTTCGGTGAGAGGTGTGGTGGCTGTGCGGGTCATTATCAGCTGTCCCCGCATGTTGAAGAGCATCAGGGGCGTTCCGATGGTGGACGCGGGGCTCTCGATGCGGATGATGCCGCTGGTGGGGTTGGGGTAGAGAAGCAGGCGAGAGGTCTCCTCGACTGTGGTCACTCCAACACCGGGGTCGCTGTTGTCGATGGTGAGCATCAGGATGTAGATGCGGTTGGATTCGCTCTCGTCGCGATAGTAGTAGGTGCCGCAGGCGGAGTCGGCGGTGTTGATGGTGAGTCCGTGGAAAGTGTAGACGGTTCCGCGTCCCACGGTGTCGGCCTGATAGATGCGCACCGTCGTGTTGGCGGGCAGACGCACGTTGTCGATCCAGGCGCAGTCTCTTCCGTCACTCTGGCTGTAGTCTTTCGAGTAGACGAATTTGAAGGTGTGCCGGCCGGCGCTCACGGGGTATGAGACGTGTCGCCACGTGTTGTTGGTGCCGCTGGCCACAAGCTTCGAGGTGTCGTCGATGTAGAATTTGAATTTGTCGTAGTTGTTTTCGCTGGAGACGTTGAAGTCGAACGATATGCTGTCGTTGGCAAGTGCATTGCGGCGCACAGACAGCTCGGAGTCCTCTTCGTCCTGGAGGTTGTTGGCGGAACGTGCGCAACGGCTACCGTAGCGCACTTCGCCGGCGGTACTGGTGATAACCCACGGGTGGTTTCCCTGCGTCCATTCGGACGGGAACTGCGTGAGGTTCTCAAAGGTGAGTATGCGGGTTCCGCAGGGGAGCATTACGGGGTCGGTACGCGAGTAGTGGCGATTGGCAAAGGTGACGTGGACGGGAATATCGTCGTTGATGGTTTGCGAGGTGTTGATGGTGAAATGGAATGTGTCGCTGCAGGTGGCATTGACGGGCAGTGTGTCGATGATATTGTCGATGCTGGAGGTGCGCACATCGGGGTCGAGAGGTGTAGCGTGGATGGTGATACCGCCCATTCCGGAATGTCCCGTATTGGCATAGTTGACGATGAGGGTGTACTGGTTGCCGCTGAACGTGACGCTCTCATCCAGTTTGGTGATCTGTGCCGCATCGGCCACCATGGTGAAGGTGCGTGTGGTGGACTCGCTCGCTTGTGTCCCCCATCTGACGGTGACTGCTATCTGTACGGGCGACTGGTCGGAGACGCTTTCTCTCACGGTGGCGGTGTTGACGGCATTGAGACGCATTGTCGACGATGCGGCGATGTTGCTTACCGTTTGCGCTCCTGATGTGGCGAAGGTGGTTTTCTCGTCGGGCGACGAGAATTCGACGCTGAGTGTCTGTGTGGCGTTGACGCCGACATTGTTGAGTAGCAGGTTCAGCGGTTGCGGTCTTCCGGCGATAAGATGTTGTCCGTTGGTGGAGGATATGCTGTCGCTGACGACATAGGGGCCTGTGGGCATCGTTGTCGTGATGGTGGTGAACGACGGGATGTATCCCTGTGCTGTTGCCGCCAGCTCATAGATGCCGGCGGTAATGGGGTCGAAGGTGAGGGTGGCAATGCCCGCCGCATCGGCAAAGGTGGCGCCGATTAGCGCTCCCTGTCCGTTGGTGAGGGCTACATAGGCGTGGGGTACTGCGGTAAGCTGGAAACTGGTGGCTCCTGCTACCAGCGATGTGGTATTGGTGCTAACATTCATAGGGGTAGCCAGCCCTAACCAGGGTTGCAGCGAGGGATCGCCCATCAGGTGGTAGATCTCCCAGTAGTAGGCCTTTCCGCTGCTGGAGGAGGACTGCACCGCCATATTGCCCGCCATTATCATGGCTCCTGCACTGGTGTAGTGGTCGGCATACGCTTCGCTGTGGGTGTGGAACAAACGGTCGTACATACCGAGGTTGGACGGGTCGTAGGTGGCGTTCATCGTGTTGTTGATGTCGCTGCTGTTGCGCAACCCCACCGACCAGTAGAAGTCGTCTTTCCAATAGGTGGACTCCGATGCTCCGATGTACACGGTGGCTCCGGTACGGTCGTTCTTGCGCAGCACCGCTTCTGCAAAACATTCGTCCTCCTGAAACTCGCACGAGGAACAACAGTTGCCCACCATCACACCGGCTCTGTTGGTGTTCGACATATAGGGCAGTCGGTCGGTAGTGTTGAATGCGGGACTGTGCCACCCTGAGGGCGAACCGTGGGCGGAGTAGTTTATCCATCCTGCACCCCGTGAGTAAGCTTGGGCGAGGGAGTCGGCGGCAGATGCGTCCAGCGAGCATCCGGTCACTGTTACGCCGTTAGGTGCGAAACCGTTGTTGTTTTTGTAGTAGATGATGCTGCTGTAGCCGTTGGTGCGGGTGATGTAGTATTTGGTGGCATAGTCCATTGTGGGGTCGGCATATTTGAAAGCGTTGTCGTTCGCACTTCCACGATCCTCTCCGGCCACCAGTACGGCGCGGTTCAGGAACTGTGGGTCGGGAAACGCATATCGCTCGTACATCAGCGTCTTTTCTATCTGCGGTGTGAGCTGGCTGATATTTTGGGCAGAGAAGCGCCCATAGTGGCAGTCGGGAATGGAGTCGCCGCGGGACCATGTGGCGTAATACAGGTCGGTGACGTGGGTAGCATTGGCATCAGGTCCCGAATACCCGTTGCATCCGGTAAAGGCGGGTATCTGGTCGACATCGCCCACCAAAAGCAGGAAAGCGGGTGCAGGCAGTTGAGGGGTGGCGTTGTTGTAGAAATTGCGGATATAGGCAGAAATGCTGCCGGTGGTACTGCCCACTTCGGGTTGGTCTGTATAGGCCACAGTGACGATGAATCCTATGCGTTGTTTCCAGTTAATGAGCGAGTCGAGTTGTCCGCGAAACGAGTTGTGGGCCACGATAAGGTAGTGTATGGGGGCGTTTTGTGTCACTGCGATATCTTTCTCTTCGGAGGAAAGGGTGTTGAGTGTAGGTGTGCCTGTGTGGAACGCTTCGCAGGCGTGGAGGTTGCGCATCCGTTTGGAGGCGGCGACGTTTGGATTGATGAAACGAATGGTTACATCGATACCTCTGCACACCACCACTTGGTTGGTTACGGGGTTGTAGCTGACGGGACTGAAGCGTAGCAGCGCCAAATTGCGGTTGCGGGCGACGCCGACATATTCCACACTAACGGGAGCATCGGTACCGAAGAAAGCATCGGTGGAGTACATCTCTTTGTCGATAACGAGAGTGGGAGTGGTGGTGTCCGATTTGCTGCGCGACGGTTGTGCAGGTATGATGGGATGATTGATTCCCAAAGTGTTCCCATCGAGAGTGTCGTAGTGTACTTTGCCGACAATTATCTCATAGCCGTCGTTCACGGGTACCTCCAGCATTCGTGTCAGCAAGGGGAGATCGGGCTGGCCGTTTTGTCCCAGGGATATGTATCCCTCCATGGTGAGTGTGGAAAACTTTTCTCCCAGGTATTGCAAATGGCCGATGGTGGGTTGCGGTGTCACTATGTACAGGCGAATCTCGTGATAGTTGCTGCACACTACCCGACATTCTGATTGAGCGTGGGCCGATAGTGATGCAACGCAAAGCAGTATGGCTATATGAAGTATCTTTCTCATGGTTTTGTGGTTATGTTCGATGGTTTTGGTATTTGGTACAGGCATTCGACAGAGGGTCGTAATGGCGGGAGGATTCTATAGGGGATGATTTTGTAGGTCAAACAAATGGGTAAACTCTTCAGGTGGCGGTGCCACAATGGTTATCGTCTCGTGACGAACGGGGTGCTCAAATTCAATGCTGCGGGCGTGCAACGAGATGCCTCCGTCGGGATTGCTGCGAGGCGCTCCGTATTTCAAATCGCCTTTGATATACCATCCTGCATGAGCCAGCTGGCACCGAATCTGGTGGTGCCGTCCGGTGTGGAGGTCTATTTCTATCAGGTGGTAGCCCCCTTTGCTTACCGCCAATACGCGGAAATCAAGCCGGGCGAGCTTGGCTCCCGGGGTACCTTCGGCAACGACGTAGCTTTTGTTCTGTTTCTCGTTGCGCAGCAGCCAGTCCTCCAGGTGTCCCGATGTGGGAGCGGATGTTGTGTTGGCTAACTCTTTGGCTATCGCCCAATAGGTCTTTCGGAAGTTGCGCTGCTTCACCAAGTCGTTCATGCGCCCCAACGCTTTGCTTGTCTTTGCAAAGACCACGATACCGCTCACCGGTCGATCCAACCGGTGAATGACTCCGCAATAGACATTGCCGGCCTTCTGGTCGCGTTTTTTGATGTAGGTCTTGATGACATCGGGCATACATACGTCGCCGGTTTTGTCTCCCTGCACAATCTCGCCCACATTCTTGTTGACAGCCATGAGGTGGTTGTCTTCGTAGAGAATGCGTTCGGGAGTCAGGCAGTCCGCTGCGTGCAGTATGTTTTCGGTGGCTGGCAAGGTGATTATTGTTTATCGTTGTTCTGGGGCGGTATAGGCACTTCTGCCAGAGGGGTGACTCCGTTGCGCACCACATCTTGCAAATCCACACATAGCGCTGTACCTATGGGGAGGAACAGGTCGATGCGGGAGCCGAACTTGATGAACCCCATCTCCTGGTTCTGCCGCACGGTTTCCCCTTCGTGGGCGTAGCATACGATGCGACGGGCCATTACTCCGGCCACTTGGCGGATGAGGATGCGCTGTCCGTTGTCCAGCGTCATGCCGATGGAGCTGTGCTCGTTGAGAACGGACGATTTGGGATAGGAGGCCACAAAATAGTTGCCTTTATGGTATTTCACATAGTCAATCTTGCCACTGACGGGATAGCGGTTCACATGTACGTCGGTGCCGTTCATAAAGATGCTTACTTGCAGGCAGTCGCAGTTGAGATACTCTTTTTCGTACACCTCCTCGATGGCGCACACCGACCCGTCGGCGGGTGAGATGTATCGTGTCTCGTCCTCGGTGAAGATGCGTCTGGGTATGCGGAAGAAGTATAGCAGCAGACACCAGAACACCAGCAGGATGGTGATGAAAAGGAAGTGGAAGAAGTTCCACTGCTGTACGGTGAATATCATAGCAGCGTAGATGACGAGGATTATTGCACCTACGATGGTCAGCATCTTATGTCCTTCTTTGTGGATGTACATGCGGTATTCCTGTTTATGTGGTTAATGTTTGAAGACGGTGAGTTCGAATATGTGAGGTTAAAAAAGTTCTCCAATGGCGGCGAGAGCCAGGATGAAAGGCACAATCATCAGCATACTGTCGAAACGGTCCAGTATGCCTCCGTGACCAGGCATGATGTTGCCGCTGTCTTTGGCGCCGCAACTGCGTTTGAACATGGATTCGATGAGGTCGCCCAGCGTGCCGATGCCGCTGCAGATAAGTCCAATCAGGAGCCAGTACCACCAGGTCAGTCCCTCTTGCAGCAGCGGCCCTATGAAGACGGCGCACAGCAGGCAGCAGACGGTTCCACCAATGGTACCTTCCCATGTTTTGTTGGGGGAGTGGCGCTCCCATAGGTGATGTTTTCCCAACGCCATTCCGCTCAGATAGGCCCCTGTGTCGTTCACCCAGGTGCATATAAAGACCATCATCAGTAGTCCTGCCCCCAAGTTGCCCAGTGGCTGCATCATGTAGAGCGGCACTACCACCCACAGGATTGGCAGCAGCGTATAGGCGATAGTGGCAAAGGGATGTTCGTCTCTACGCCAGAGTTGGCATAACGGCACAATGGCGCAGATGGCTGGCAGCATAAGGACGGCAATGTAGCGCATCCTCAGGTATCCGAGGATGGTGAGAGCCACATAGACAAGCAGCCCGGCGATGTATCCGGCACAGGCGTTGGTGACAATGCCCTTGCGCGAGAGGTTGTGATAGTATTCATACAAGCCAATCATGGCTACTGCGAGAAACAAGCCGGAGAAGATGCAGAATCCTGCCCGTTTGTTGTCCAGCCAGATGCTGGAGTAGATGGCAAAGACCACCAGCGCCACATAGATGGCGCCGCTGAGCGAGCGTATGAGTATCTTTTTCACTTCTGTAGGGTTTATGGTTGTTTGGATTACAAGTCCTCTATCAGTAGGAGGTGCAGGTTGGTGACTTGTGACGATGCAGCGCCCGGAAGCATCTGTACAAGTTCACTCGGGAATGGTGTGTTGCTGTCTTTTATGCGGTTTACCAGCGCTTCCCATGTGGGCATCACTTGTGCGGTAAAGGCGATGGCGAGCGTCACTTCGGGCAGGGTAGGAAAGAGAGAACCGAAATTCTGTGTGCTGGAGAATGCCAAACTTCCGTTTTCGGCAATCAGCCCTTCGCAGAGCAGCGCCCCGATGCGGTAGGTGTAGTTGCGCGAAGCCGTGCCCACGTTCTCGATACCGAGATGCCTCAGGAATTCAGTCAGGTTCTTGTTGCAGCATCCGATGGAGGCGTCGCCATATTTCATCTGCACTTTTCGCACCTGTTGCATGATTTCCTCTTCGGTGGTGCTATAGTACATCAGTCCGCCCTGTTCGGTGTATTTCTGCGTGAAAAGGATGACGGGGTCGTCGTTGGGTATCTCGTCGGCAGTGCATTTGGCAGGCATCTCAATGTCGTTCTTTTCGAGTAGTGCCTTGCGGATGTCATTGATCATATTGTCTTTGATGGGAGGATGTTTCATGATTGCTGTATTTGTGTGTCGTTTGCCGTCGTTGTATTGTCGTCGGTTTCTGCCGGTTTATTGTCGTCCTGCTTCTCTTTGGGATTGTTTTCGGGATTGTTTTCTTTCGTATCCCAGGGGCGGGCTCCGAATATGCGCTCCACATCGTCCTTGAAGATGACTTCGCGGTCGTAGAGTGTCTGCGCCAGTTGGTCGAGCTTTTCGCGGTTCTCGGAGATTATCTTTTTGGCGATGGAGTAGGATTCTTCCACCAAGCGCTTCACCTCCTTGTCGATATCTTCGGAGGTCTTCTCGCTGAATGGCTTGGTGAAGTTCCATTCGCTTTGTCCGGTAGAATCGTAGTAGCTTATGTTGCCTATCACGGGGCTCATGCCGTAGAACGTCACCATGGCTTGCGCCATTTTGGTGGCTCTCTCCATATCGTTGAGGGCTCCGGTGGATATCTTGCCGAACACGCACTCTTCCGCTGCGCGGCCTGCCATCAAGCTAGTGATGGAGTCAAACATCTGTTCGTAGGTGGTTATCTGCCGCTCTTCGGGCAGGTACCAGGCGGCGCCGAGGGCTTTGCCTCTGGGTACGATGGTCACTTTGACTAGCGGGTCGCCCCATCGCAGCAGCCAGCTCACCGACGCATGGCCGGATTCGTGGTACGCGATGGTGCGTTTCTCCTGGTCGGAGAGCACCTTGGTGCGTTTCTCCAAACCGCCGATAATGCGGTCGATGGCATCGAGGAAGTCTTGTTTCTCGATTTCTTTCTTGGCTTTGCGGGCTGCCACCAATGCGGCTTCGTTGCACACGTTGGCGATGTCGGCACCCGAGAATCCTGGGGTCTGCTTGGCAAGGAACTCCTTGTCGATATCGCTGCCGAGTTTCAGCCCTTTCATGTGGACCTCGAAGATGGCCTGGCGTTCGTTCAGGTCGGGCAGCTCCACATAGATTTGTCGGTCGAAACGTCCGGCACGCAACAGGGCTCTGTCCAGCACATCGGCACGGTTGGTGGCCGCCAGTACGATAACGCCGGTGTTGGTGGTAAAGCCATCCATCTCGGTGAGCAGCTGGTTGAGGGTGTTCTCCCTTTCGTCGTTGGCGTTGCTCAGACCGCTGCGTCCGCGGGCGCGACCCACGGCGTCAATCTCGTCGATGAAGATGATGCAGGGCGATTTCTTCTTGGCTTCTTCAAAGAGGTCGCGGACACGTGATGCACCTACGCCGACGAACATCTCCACGAAGTCGCTGCCGCTCATGGAGAAGAACGGCACATTGGCTTCGCCTGCCACCGCTTTGGCCAGAAGGGTCTTGCCGGTGCCCGGAGGGCCTACAAGCAGCACCCCCTTGGGTATCTTGCCTCCCAGGTCGGTGTAGCGTTTGGGGTTTTTAAGGAAGTCCACCACCTCCATCACCTCCTCTTTGGCACCGGCCAATCCGGCCACATCTTTGAAGGTGACGTTGGTGGGTGTCTTGCCGTCGTAGAGTTTGGCTTTCGACTTGCCCACATTGAATATGCCGCCGCCACCGCCGCCCATCTGGCGTGCGGAGATGCGGCTCATGGCGATGAAGAAGATGATGATGAGCAGCAGAGGCCCGAAGAGCACGAGAATCTCGCGCCATGCGTTGGCGCGTTTCTCGGGCACCAGCTCAATCTTTGCGTTCTTCTGTATCTGGTTCAGCTGGGCTGTGCTTACGCTGCCTGTGCTGTCGGACATCCCGAGGGTGTCGCGGGTCACTATCTGTTCTTCTACGCGCTCCAGGTCTTTCTCAAAGCTCTCGAAGGTCACAAACTCATAGCGGTAGAAACTGGGTTTGGCATCCTCCTTGCCCAGCGTGGTCTTTCCGAGGAGTTCCTTGTAGGTGCTGTCGCGGTCGATGGCCTCTTTCTTGATGTATATCTCGGCAAACTCTTTGTTGACAACAATGATTTTCTCTTCGTCTTGGTTCAGTAGGATGTTTTCCAGCTTGCCCCAGTTGATGTCTTTGGGACCCGATTTGGAGTCGCTGCCAAACCAGATGAATCCCAACGCCAGGATGATGGCGCTGTAGATGATGTACATCACCACCGAGCCCTTGGGCTTTTTGCCTTTGGTGTTGTTGCCACCTGCCGAGAAGGGGTTTCGCTGCGGCTTTTCGTTGGTTGGGTTGCTGTTTTTGTTTTCTTCGCTCATGGAGGAATCTTTCTGTTATTTTCGTTTTTTTTGTTTGGACTGCTGCAATGGTGCTATTGTAGGAGCGATGGTCTCATTTCTCGAGCGGCACCTCCTTGGCGTCGGCCCAGAGCTCTTCGAGGCGGTAGAAGTCGCGCTTATCTTTCTGGAAGATGTGTACTACCACATCGAAGTAGTCCATCAGTATCCACTCGGCGTTGTCATAGCCCTCTATCTTGTGTGGATTCTGCCCCGTGGCATTCTTGATGACTTCAAACACGCCGTCGCAGATGGCGCTGACGTGCGACGGCACATTGCCGCTGCAGATAATGAAGAACGATGTCGGTGCCGACGGCAGGTCGCGCAGGTCGAGCACCACGATATTCTCACCCTTTTTGCTGTCCATGCCTTGCGCAGCAAGACGGGCAAGTATTTCGCTTTCAGAGAATTTATTGATATTTTTTATCATTAGTGCATTATTTCTAATAATGCAAATATACAAAAAATATGAGAACTGCTCCCTAATCCCCAATACTTGCCACTTGGAACATGAAACATGAAACCCGAAACCCGAGATGATGGGGCGTCGACGAAGTCAAACCTGACACTTGACACCAGGGAGCCCCGAAAGTTGAGCGCAAAGAAAGCTTGCTTTCTATGCCGAAATGAAGGGGCGTAGACGAAGTCAAACCTGACACTTGAAACTTGAAACCAGAACCCCGACACCTGAAACCCGAAACCCGAGATGATGGGGCGTCGACGAAGTCAAACTTGAAACATGAAACTTGACACCTGAAATGTTAATCCACATACCCCTCTGGTATGGAAAAATTAACATTTCGGGCCAAAAAACGCATCAAAAAAGTTACTACCAAGTTACTGTCATGTTACTGTCAAGTTACTAGCAAGTTACAGACTGGGTACTTGTTGTATTGACAATCAATATATTAACTAAAAGTCACCAATTGTTAAAATTTAACGTTTTCGTAAGCCGAGTGGAGAAAAGCTTGCTTTTATCCCGAGGCGAGAAAACGACGGGAGCGGAGCCCCAACGTTTTCGATATGCCGAGATGGTGACTAATACTGCGAAAGGGTGACCGCTCGCAGATTCTAAATCAAAGAGAGGTGAGCTCAAAATCTTTCTCTCTATATCAAATTTTGTAGGATTTTCAGTTAGATTTTGTATAATTTTGAGGCCTTTGGGCCGACCTATACATAGTGGTCGCTTCGCTCAAAATCTTTCAAAATCATGTTCAAAATCTTTCTCTGGTTATTATGTCCAATTTTGTAAGATTTTATATTAGATTTTTGTAGGATTTTGAGGCCTTTGGGCCGACCTATATTTGGAGGTCGCTTCGCTGACTCGCTACATTTGATTTGTTTCAGCGGTGCTCGCAGGATTTGCCACAAAATCTTTTAAAATCATGTTCAAAATCTTTCTCTGGTTATTATGTCCAATTTTGTAGGATTTTATATCGGATTTTGTATGATTTTGAGGCCTCTAGGTTGACCTATACATAGTGGTCGCTTCGCTCAAAATCTTTCAAAATCATGTTCAAAATCTTTCTCTCCGATTATTATATCAAATTTTGTAGGATTTTATGTCAGATTTTTGTTAGATTTTGAGGCCTTTGGGCCGACCTATATTTGGAGGTCGCTTCGCTCAAAATCTTTCAAAATCTTATTCGAAATCTTTTATTTTGTTGGATTTTGGGACTACGGGCAAACCTTTGATTTCATCTATAACAATTTTACCTTTTCAATGTCACCATTTTGATATCGCTCATACCATTCAGAGAACAAGCGGTCGGGGCCGAAATTGATAAGCATACCATAGGGTTGATGTGTAAGATTCATATAATTCCATAACTGCCGGCGGTGATTCTTGTCAGCGAAACCGACAGCTTTTAGCTCAACAATAATATTGTCGTTGATAACAAGGTCCATTCGATAGGTTTGGTCAAGCTTCACATCATCCCAATAGATAGGCAGGCATACTTGACGTTCTACCTTGAAACCGTCTATTGTAAGAACATACTCAAGAGCTGCCTCGTATGCTGATTCAAGTAACCCAGGACGGTACTTATTGTAAACCTTCATAGCCCCCCCGTGATGTCGCTGAAGAACTTATACTTTCTGTTATGCTCGCTTATCAAGTCCATTTTGTAGGATTTTATATGAATTTCATGTTTCCAAAGATTAACTATTTATTGCAACGGGTGTTACAGTAATGTATGTTGCAATGCTCAAGACGCAAATATATAACAATTTCCGGATATGTAAAGAAGTTTTTATGTCGTTTCTTTCGGTACCTCTCTGTTAAAACACTACATGTCTTCGACCGACAAGGCACGGTATTCGACGGCATAGTGTTTGAAATGAGGATTCAGCCGTAGGGCTTTTCCCTCAAGTTGTGGGAGTGAAAAGCGTTTTTTACATCTTCACTCCCGCGAGTACATATAGATAAAAGTATATCAGGCCATTGCGATATGGCGCCGCCGAAGGGCGGTAAGGATGCTCTCGGATGCTAAGGGATTGAGGCCGCGAAAGGTGGTGCGGGACTTCAGCTCCGAGAGGGGCATGGTGAGGAGCAACTTGGCAATACATTCGTCAGCAAACGAGTTACTCACCACATCAACTCCTGTAAAATCAAGAACAATACGTTCGTCCTGCTCAAGCAACGGCATCAGCCGCTCGCGCGCCTGCTGTCCCAGCTGGCGTGTGCCGAGGTTTTCACCGAATTCTCTAAAACTGAATGTTACCATAAACCCTCCAATTCACTATCTTTAAGGAATGTTTCATTATATTGTTCTGTAGCATTAGTGCGGTTAGCCACTACCTTCTCGGGATCTATCTCCTTATTTGTTTGTAATCTCAAATACACTATTGTACCTTGCCATTGTTCACATGGTATTACCGCACTTATTCCATTTTGCACCCTCAAAAGATGGTTCCCTGAGCGAATGTCGAACTGCAAACCGGCATCCTTAACCAATAGAGCGGTCGTGTAGAGGCCAAATCCCATTCCCTTACCGTCGGTAACGGAGTCGCGAATGCACATCTCCAGCGCTTCTGATTCAGACAGATTGGCATATTGGCGATTTTCGGCCAGAGACGAACGAATTCCTTGACCATCATCAGCTACCAGGAGACTTAAGATGTTCTCAAGAGGGGCGAAATGGGTAACAACCGTGCCAAGATCTTTGCCTGAATGTGTTATCACATTGTCAAGTATCTCATAAAAGCAGTAGTTGAGCGCTTGAAGTAGAGTCGTCTCGATATTAATGTGTCGCGTCAGGGTTTCTATTACACGCTGATAGACAGTATAGATGTTTTTCTCATCAAAAACATCTATCGTTACATCTTCTTGGTTTGATGTAAAGTACTGTTTTATAAGCGATGATACATTCATTGTATCGGTTTGCTGTATTTACATTTAGAATTGCAAAAATAATCAATTTTCTCGATATGGCCATGTATAACCTCTATAAATCAACAATACCTTGCATTACTGGCAGAAATCTTGTAGCCACAGTATATTTCCGCTGGCGCAACAGATTCGAAGCGGATAATTTACAAGATTTACTGGATTTTGCGAGTGCAGCGATGCAGGAAAATAACGATATATATATGGCTTACAATTTGTATTTTATGTCGAAATTTCAAAGTGTCATTTTGAAGAGTGGAGAATAAAACGGTTTTAAACAGAGATTGGCGAAAAATCAACCTTCACTTGCATGTAATCAGAAAAAAAACTATATTTGCAAAATATAGTGAACGTATTGTTTTACAAAAGAAGCAGAATGACAGCATAATACATGGTGTAACATAAAATTAGAAAAAGCGTTTTTGCTATCATTGGAGTGTCCGAAATCTGCAAAATTCTCTACACACTATCCAACGAAATGAAGCGAGAATGCTTACGGGAAACCGTGAGCTTCTTGTCGTTGGATAGGTAATGCAGAACCTCGGACACCGCAAGGAAAAGTTCGCGGTTCTTTTTTTTGTATTATCTTATTGAACAAAAACAACATATTATGGAGCTCATCATCAGCATCACTATCGGTCAAACCACAAAAGGGGAATACAAATGAGATTCGAAGCCACGTCGACCGAGGCAGCGATGGCTGCCAACGGCAAAATCATCAATGCCGCCACCCCGTGGCACCTCATCGTTGACACCGACGAAGAGACCATCACCGTGCGCAAACGCAACCTCACTATGATAGGCGTGGACGAGGATGTGCTGGCCTTCCGTTTTATACGCCGCATCCGCATTGACCAGCATCTCATCGGTGCAGATATTGAAATCAAGGCCGTGGGCGGCACGGTGACCGCCTACTGCCTCTCAAAGAGCGACTGCAAGCGCGTCAAACAGATATTGATGGAGTACAACGCCACCAAACGCGGCAAAGGCATCATATTCTCGTAACCAATTAAAACAAACAGATATGTCAGAAATTCAAACAACCAATTATCCCAGCACCGCCAAAGTGCTGGTGCGCAGCGAGAACCAGGGACGTACGGCACTGGGCATCTTTCAGGCCTACTGCTTGATAAACCCCGAGGCAACGATAGCCGATGTCAACCGTGCATTCCCGCGCGAGAAGTTTGCCTCTACCAAGAAACTGCAAGACACCTTCCTTACCGTCGACGAGCTGGAGCGCGTGGCTACGGAACAAGGCGATGTGCGTGCCCTAGAGGGCGTCAAGCCCATCCGTGAAGGCAAGCCGTCGGCCTACTACTTCACTCTGGGCGACGGCACACGCTGCACCAACTACAATGTAGTATGGGGTCAAGGCAACTTCCCAACGTTGGTGGAATGGGCCAAGCAGTACGACATCTATGTGGCCAGCTTCGAGAAAGGCCGTCGCGGTAAACTGGGCTACTACGAGCTTGAATACCTCAACAACTGGAAACCGCAGGTGGAGATTGTTGAGAAAATAGTGGAGAAAGAGGTAATCAAAGAGGTGGAGAAGAAACACATCCCTTGGTGGGTGTGGCCGCTGCTGGGGGGCGCCGTCGTCGTGGCCATCCTCGCCCTGCTCTGCCGTCCAAAAGGCAAGACCGAGGTGGTCACCGTAACCGACACCGTGGTGCAGACCGTCGTCGACACTGTCTATGTGCAGATGTTGGAGGAAATTGAGGATAACTTCAACGCCGCTGAATTCAAGAAAGACAAGACCGACCTGAGCGAAGAGGCCAAGTTTGTGCTGCACGACTTAGCCAAGTTGATGGCCAAATATCCTGACTTCCGTCTGCGCATTGAGGGACATACCAGTGCTGAGGGCGACGTGAATTACAACCAGAAGCTCAGCGAAGCTCGCGCACAAGCTGCCGTCACCTTCCTGGTGGAACACGAGGGCGTGGATGCGAGCCGTCTGAAGGCCGCCGGCTTCGGCAGCAGTAAGCTGAAAAACCCCGACGACCCCATGGCGCCCGAGAACCGCCGCACCGAGTTTGAAATCATTAAATAATCACCAATAACTTTATTACAATGAAGACTGACATTAAAACCCTCACCTCGTTTCTTGCCGCCGCCGTATGGGCCGATGGCGAATACGACGAGTATGAGAAAGAATTTGTGGGTGACCTGGCCGCAGAGCTGGAGATGCCCCAACTGGCCGACGCTCTCGAAAAAGAGATCAAGGACACCGAGACTATGACAGAAGAGCAGTTGGCTGACTATCTTGAGTCCGCCGCTAAAAAGGTGGCCGCTGGCGAAGGCGAAGGCATCTTGTCGCTTTGCCTGCAAATGATGTGTGCTGACGCATTCTTGGCTCAGGACGAAATGGACAATTTCTTCTCATTTGCCGAGATTCTGAATGTCGACGACGACAGCGCCACCGCCATTCTTGACGAGTTTGTCAATGAAGAAGAGGATTTAATCATTGAACAATAAAACATACGATTATGGCAATACAGAGAACAGCATCAGGAAAGGTCGACAAAAGGACCAAAGAATATAAAGAGATGGTGGAACGCGCCAGAAAAGCCCGTGCCGCACAGAAAAAAGCTGCCAAAAAACCTACTGTAAAGAAGAGTACCGCTGCTGCCAAACGTCGTTCAGACGGCAAGCTTGACCAGCGCACCAAGGCCGGCAAGGAAGCAGCCGCCCGTATGGCGAAAGCCCGCAAAGCCAAAGGCAGTTTGAAGAATAGAATCAAAAGATTGTTTAGATAACTTTTTTATTAACCCTTTAAATCTTTATTATTATGGCAGACATTAAAATGACTGGCAACATGAAGGTGAAATCCCTTCGCGATCAATTCAAGAAAGCTTTTGGCGCAACGCTCCGCGTTTACAACGGAGCAAAATTTGCAGCCGACGATGCAACCCTCGCCTCCATTCGCTCAGCAGGTGCTAAGGGTGGAGAACTGACCGTACGTGGCAACATGCTGGTGGGCAACTTCGAGGACAAGGTGAAGGAGCTCTATGGCATCAAAGTGCAAGTGGCCAATGCCGATGACAGTGCTCTTGCTGACAACAGTGCCACCATCACCGCCGCCGGCAAGTAAGCTTTACTTACAACCAATCCTGCGGGCGGGAGACCGCCCGCAGGATTCAATTAAACAATACTAAAATAATAACGAATCATGAGCAACGAAGTTAACAAAGTACCTGTGTATGACGAGCCGGAAGGCATCGACTACATCATCATCAAAGTAAAAGAAAGTGTCATCAATGGAGAGCGTGATGGCAACCTCTATGAGACCACCCGAAAGGCGTGGCACGCCAAGTTGGAGAACGCTATGCCGTATAAGTATGTGCTGTCGGTGGTGGGTGGCATCGTGCAGGAGGTATACCATGTTTCGCGCTGGTACACCTGCCCTACCAACGCATCGCGTATCGAGTTTGAGGGCGTTGTGGCCGAGTTCAATGTCCGCAACCTCTTCATCGGCAAAATGATTCCCGAATGCTACCGTCAGAAGGGATTGGCTTCGCCGTTCCTATATAAGAGAAAGGCTGGCGTACCGGCTGAGACTCCAGTGCCTGAGGAAGACCTGGCCGCGAAGAAAGCCGCCGAAGAAGCCGCCAAAGCAAAGGCTAAAGCTGAAGCGGAGGCAAAGGCCAAAGCGGAGGCTGAAGCCAAGGCGAAAGCAGAAGCAAAAGTTAAAGAAGAGGCAGAAGCCAAGGCGAAAGCAGAAATAGCGGCTAGGGCCAGAGCTGAGATGGAAGTAAAAGCCAAAGCAATAGCAGAAGCCAAAGCAAAGGCCAACAATGCAATCAAGTGCGAAGACAATGGTGACGGAAGGTTGGTGTTGAAGCAGGGTCAGAACAAACTCTTCTTTAAGATTGCTGGCGACCATGCTGAAGTGGTGTCGGAATACGACGGTATGTGGGATGAAGAACCGCAGGGTGAAATCACAATCCCCGATGCAGTTACTAAAGGCGAAGGCTCATTTAAGGTAACCATTATCAGCCGCCTTGCTTTTGCCAACTGCACAAAGCTTACCAAGGTAAATCTACCAAGAGAATGCTCTAAGGTGGATGAAAAAGCTTTTTACGCCTGCACGGGCTTGCAGAGCATCGACTTCAAGAACGTCAGCACCATCGGCCAGTCGGCTTTCCAAGGCTGCACGGGCTTGCAGAGCATCGACTTCAAGAACGTCTCTTCCTTTGACGTCGAGGCATTCAAAAAATGTCAAAGTCTCACAAAGGTTATTATTCCTAATGGGATAAAGAAAATTCCAATAGGTGCCTTTGAGGAATGTATAAAACTAGAAAAAGCAATCATTCCTTATTCTGTGACAGAAATAGGACTTGCGGCTTTTTGCAATTGCAAATCATTAAAGAAACTGATTGTCCCAAATAAAGAAGCGTCAGTTAACAGCAGTGCTGTTTGGAGTACTTATACAACTGTAATACGTTAAATATAAAAGCATAAGTTATGTTACAAGACTTTTCACCTAGGACAGAGGAGGCGTTGAAATACTACGTCTATCTGCTGGTGGATCCGCGTGACGGGAAGATATTTTATGTAGGCAAGGGCAAAGGCGACCGCGTCTTTGCCCACGTCCACTGCGCCCTGACTACCGAAGGCGAGAGTGACAAGTTGAACACTATCCGCGACATCAAACGCGCTGGCAAGGAGGTGCGCTACTACATAGCCCGTCACGGGATGGAGGAGAAAGAGGCCTTCCTCGTGGAGAGCGTGCTGATAGACCTGCTCACCTTCCGCGACTTCGCTTCGGTGGCCAACATCACCAACATACAGTCAGGCCATCACCAATTCGACCGCGGCATCAAGACCGCCGAGGAGCTGGAAGTCCTCTACAACGGTGGAGAACTGGAGGAGCACGGCATCATCGACCGTGTGCTGACCATCAACATCAACGGCACCTACAACCTCAGAAACGAGAATCACCCCAACATTTACGAGGCCACGCGCAAGAGTTGGAAACTCTCGCCCGCCCGTGCCCGTAAAGTGGACTATGTGCTGAGCGAATACCGCGGCGTGGTGCGCGCCATCTTTGTGCCGGAAAAGTGGAACCACGAACCAGACAACGACAAACGATGGATGTTCGAGGGCTACGAAATCACTGGGCAGAATAACCCCGAAATCTATCACCGCTACATCAACAAACACCTTCCCAAAGCCAAAGGCACACAAAATCCGCTGCATTATTACAATGTATAACCGTAACCCCTTAAACTCTTAACCCCTTTAAACCTTATCACCATGAGTGTAGAATACTACCGCAAACGCCTCGTCGAGCTGCGCGCCCGCGTGGCTACCGAACGCGAAGCCAAGAAACGTGACAACGAGCATTATGCCAACCTCGTCAAGGGTGCCAGTTCGCCGTCCAGCAAGGCCAACTACCGCAAGGCCAAAATCGAGCATGCCGCTTCGCACGACCGCCACATCACAGACCTCAAACGAGAGATTGAGCGCGTCCGCGAAGACCTTGCCCGCGAACGAGAAAGAGCCAAGCGGAAATGATATTCAAGCAGCGGCTTGCACGAGTGTTCGATGACAATTTCGACACATGGCAGGGGAAGAATGTAGTCGACAGGACGATTATCGGCCACGTATCCTCGAGACGCATAAAAAGGAGGATGCTTACAAACTCCACACGAAACGCAGTGCCGTGTGGGGTTTGCTCCACGAGGTCGCAGGCCGTTCCCCTGCGGGTCAGGAAGATTGAGATTTAGTACCTTTGACGCTGTTAGGAAGCTGCTAATTCATGGTCAATTACATGGGAATTCATGTAAACAAAACACGAATTGCCGTGAATTCCCATTAACTGTTGTCTGATTTGAAACTTCTTAGAGGCGCCAGCGGAGGCCGGCGTTGAACATGGGGGTGGCGTCGAGGTAAACATTGCCTGCCATCCATCCGGGGCTCTTGTATCCCACCTCGAGATAGGGAATGCATGGCGCGATAGTGGTGTTTGCTTGCCCCAGGTTGGCGGCCATTCGCAAGGTGACGCTGCCACCGGCTTGGGCTTGTGAGGTGTAGAAATCAGTGGGCTGGAGCCATCCGTGGAGGTTGGTGGAGAGCAACAGATGCCCGCGCCATAGGGGCAAATCCACGATGCCCATCTCCAGTCCTGCGAAAGAATGGCGATAGTTGTTGTAGTTGTGCACGACGAGGTAGCCGTTCAGCGGTGGTCGTTCGGGTCGGAGGTGCTGCAGAAGCAGTTCGAGATTGTTGTCGTCACCGAAAGAGGTGAGATAGTGGCGCAGGGCGAAATTGCCATACAGCTCGCCGCCCCAGTGGCTGCCGAGATTGATGCGGGGGATGCCCACCATGAGCGGGGAAATGCAGTTGATGAGGTCGATCCATGTTTGTCGGCGCAGGTAGCGGATGGCTTCCGGCGAGAGGTCGTCGGTGGTGATGTAGCGGTCTATCCCTGTCCCTGAGGGGTGAAGACCCCGGTTGGCGTAGGGCTCATCGGGGTTGAACAAGCCATGAGCCCAGGCCATGAGGTCCATGCCTGTGAAGTCGCGTTCGGCTATGGTGGGCTCGTGGGCGGTCATTTCCCGTGCCTCTTTGTCGCCGTAGCCCCAGCCGCACATGGCCAGATAGGTGGTGTTGTTGAGGGCGTTGACGAGGAGAATAACCTCGTGGCGCAGGCCTTGGTGGTAGAAGAATTCGTCGCGCTGCATCCGCATGTTTTGCAGCGTCTGTCCCTCCAGGCCTGCCGCCATCAGTCGGATGAAATCGGGGTGGTATTGGTCGCAAAGCATGGCCATTTCCTCATCGGTCTCGTGGCTGACGGAGATAGTGGAACTGCCGATGCGGCACAGTAGCACCTCGTTGAAACTGTTCACGCCCCGCAGGGTCATCACGGCGCGGTGGTATTCCTCATGCAGCCAGGAGTTGCTGAGCGGAAGCCAGGAGGTGATGAGGTCGAATCCGTATATGGCCAGCAGGGAACGCCGTTGCTGCTTCCAAGGGTCGCTGCTGAATTGTATCCGCTGCAGTCCCCAATGGGCCAAGGTGTAGAGGTCGGTAGAGAGTGCCAGCGAGAACCCCATGCCGGGATTCATGTATGAGGCGAAGAAACCACCTGTGGTGCCGATGGCTGCCGACTGGTAGGGCCACTCAGCCAGAGGAATGTCCAAATAGGTGTATTGCGGCGTGAAAGGCACAGAATCCTGTGCTCTCGATATTTCGGTACAGGCGACAATGACGAGTGCGAATATGAGTCTTTTCATGCGTTGTTTGGTGCGGATATGTTTTGATATGGGGATGTCTACATAATCCGTGAACTGTTGTCGTGCAGCTGGCTTCTTCCCTGTTAGTAGAGGTTTCTGTGTCAGTTTTCTACAACGGTGGCAGTCAGAGTGCGTCGGCCGGATTCCTCCTCCATTTCGAGACGCAGGTAGCGGTCGGGTAGGAGGGACTCCACTTTCTCGGTCCACTCGGTGAAGCAGTAGTAGCCGCTGTAGAAATATTCCTCGTAGCCGATGTTATAGGCCTCGCTGATGTCTTTCAGGCGGTAGAAGTCGAAATGGTATACAGGTTCTCCGTTGGCTGCGGAGTATTCGTTGATGATGGCAAACGTGGGGCTGCATACGTTGTCTTCCACGCCCAACCGGGCGCAGAGGGCCTTGATAAGGGTGGTCTTGCCGACGCCCATCTTGCCAAAGAAAGCGAAGAACCGTTCGTCGGGGAATGCCTCAAGTAGCTGTCGTGCTACCTCAGGCAGCTGTCCGGTGGTGTCGAAAGTGAGTGTCATCGTTTTAGCGGAGCCGGTCGGCGGCACGGACTTTCATCTCGTCTTTGCGGATAGCCCGTTGAGCCAGAAACAGGAGCACAGCCGCCACGATGGGCGTCCATGTGCCTACCGAGTAGGAAACTTCGGGGGCCGCGGAGAAGAGATAGGCAATATGTTTGGTGTATGCTTCGGTGGCCCAAAAGAAGACGAGAAAGATGTAGAGCACGCACAGCAAGAAGGCCAAAGCCACCCAGCGCATCTGGCGTACGCGGTTCTTGTAGAGGAAGATGGACACCAGGGTGATGGCTCCTGTCAGGATGGCGATGACCATAAGCGGCCAGGTGTGTATGAAACCCTCCTGTCCGAGGAAGGTGGTGGTGAGACCGTCGGGGCTGGTTACCGACTCTTTCGGGATAAGGTTGAGCTCCGATGTCATGTCGGCACCGCTATATATGGCTATGGGGAACATGAAGAGCAGCACGATGCAGACGGCTGCGAGCACAAGATAGAAGGACTGGATGCGCTGTATCATAGTCGGATGTTTTGGGACGTGATTTATTCGATTTCAAATGGGTATTCCATGATTTTCTCGGCGTTGTTGTAGTGCCATTTGCCGAGCACTTTGGCGTCTTTGAGGAGGATAAATCCTGGGTTGGAGCGCAGCATGGTCTCGATAGCTGTGGCATCGGCGAAATAGTACATCACTTCGGCGAGTCCGTTCTGATAGAGGAGTGCCTCTACCTCCTCGTCGAGCGCTGAGGTCAGAAGCATGAAATTGATATTGTTCTCCATGCAGAAATGATGCACCCGTTTGAGTGTCTTGATGCCTTTGTCGTTCAACTTGTCGATGTGGTGTATAGTGGCTATGAGAACGTATTCGGCGTTGCCGATAATCTCCTTGGCGTTGTCTTCGCCGTCAGGTCCCAACATGGAGAACCCGTCGGCACTAATCTCGTAAGGATCCACCACACGGCTGTCCACAAACTCGTGGTTTGCCATCCAGACGCTGTCTTGGTAGGGCACCTGTGCGCTGACGTATTCTTTCACCTCGCCGGTGTTTTTGTCTCTGTAGGTCAGGTAGCTCTCCATTTTGAGGTCTTCACCGAAAGGCATCATCTGGTTGCCTACTTTCCAGGCACGGAAGTCAATGCAGGGCTCGTTGTTGATGTTGCGTATGCCGAAGATAACCATAGCGGCGATAGAGAGGATGGCTATGAGGGTCTCGCGTTCGAAATGGCGTTTATAGTTCCAGCGCATACGGCGTTGGATGAATATGATAACTGTGGGCACCATGAGAACGATGTTCTTCCAGAATGTCTGCCAGTTGGTCAGTTTGATGGCGTCACCAAAGCAACCGCAGTCGGTCACTTTGTTGGTGATGGCGTCAGCCAGCGTGGTGCAGGTGAAGAAGAGCATCATCAGTCCCAGCAGCCAGGCGGTAAGGCGGCGGTAGCAGTTGGTGAGAAGCATGACGCCGATGGTGAATTCCAGCGTGCAGAGTGCTATGGACAACACGGTGGCGAAAGGCAGCGCCCATTCGAAAGTGATGCTGCCCACGCTCCATGCGGTCATGTATTCTTGAATCTTGAACGACGTCCCCAGCGGGTCGACGCCTTTGACAAATCCCGAGAAAATAAATACGATGCCGACAAACCAACGGCATACGATGTTCAGAATGTGGTTTCCTTTAGTTTCTTTCATTATTCTGGCTGTTTATAGTTTCTGTTGTTATGTGGCTGTTGTTAGGCCTGTTGATTGGCATCCTCGGTCAATCTGATGAGGCAGAAGAGTGAGTAATTGATGATGTCCATGTAACTGCCTTCCACCCCTTCGGAGATGAGTGTCTTTCCTTGGTTGTCTTCAATCTGCTTGATGCGGCGTAGTTTCATCAGTATCAGGTCGACCATTGAGCTGATGCGCATCTGGCGCCACGCCTCGCCGTAGTCGTGGTTCTTGTTGAACATCAGTTCGGTGGTGCGGTTGATGTGCTTGTCGTAGAGCTCCAGCGCCCGGGTGAGGGGCAGCTCCATCTCGCCGTTGCCGCCCAGCTCCTGCTGGATGAGGGCCATAACGCAGTAGTTGACCATTGCCACGAACTCGCCGGTGAAATCATCGCCCACCAAATTCACGCCGCTTTCCTGTATGCTGCGGATGCGGTTGGCTTTGATGAATATCTGGTCGGTGAGCGAAGGGAGACGCAGCACGCGCCACGAGGTCCCGTAGTCGCGGGTCTTCTTCTCGTAGATATCGCGGCAGCGTTTCACTTCGGCTGCAAATTCTTCTCGGGTGTTTTTAATCCTTGTTTCCAATTTTTTGTATCTTTGTAAAAAGAAAGACCGTACCAAGCACATCTTTGTCGGTTGAGAATCAGTCGACATAATCTGTATTTGACGAATCCAAAATATGTACAAAGATACAACTTTTTTGTCATTCAGCATCACCTGCGGGGAAAAATTGCTCTCGTTCACTTCGCCCGTAGTGATGGGTATCCTCAACGCCACGCCGGATTCCTTCTACGATGGCGGACGCTATACCGACGAGAGTTCTATATTGCGTCGGGCGAAGCAGATTGTCGACGAGGGAGCCGACATTATCGACATTGGCGTGGTTTCGTCCCGTCCTGGGGCACAACTGCTCTCACCTGCCGACGAGGCGGAACGTCTGGAGCCAGTGGTGCGTCTGGTGCGTAGCCATTATCCCGATGCCCTTATCTCGGTGGATACATGCTTCTCGCTTCCCGCTCGTAGGGCGGTTGAGGCAGGTGCCGACATCGTCAATGATATTTCCGGCGGACAGTTCGACCCCGATATGTTTGCCACCGTCGCTGACCTTCGTGTTCCCTATATCCTGATGCACACTCTAGGGCGTCCCGACCACATGCAGGACAACCCGCATTATGACAATGTTCTGCAGGAGGTATGCTACTATCTCTCGGAACGTCTGGAGACTCTCTACCGATTGGGAGTGAAAGATGTGATGATTGACCCAGGGTTCGGTTTCGGCAAGAGCATGGACGACAACTACCGGCTCTTCAGTCAGCTGCCCGAGTTGCATCGCCTCTTTCCCCACAACCCCTTGCTGGTCGGAGTGTCGCGCAAATCGATGATATACAAACTTCTGAATGCCAATCCCGATGAGGTGCTGGCAGGCACAGTGGCGTTGCAGATGCAGGCATTGGCTTTCGGTGCACAGATATTGCGTGTGCACGATGTCAAAGAAACTGTTCAAATAATTCAAATATACAATAAGTTATGGAACTCTTGAATGTACTATCAGTTATCCTACTCCGCACAGGGCTTCCGCATATCGAAGGGTTGCCCACCATCCGCATTGCCGACATTATCGATGTCGTGCTGGTGGCTTTGCTGATATATGAGATATACAAGTTGGTGAAAGGAACCAACGTGATGCGCATTTTCTGGGCTATCGTCATTATCTATATCACGTGGTTGGTGGTATCGTTTTTCCACATGCGTCTCTCCACGGAGATTCTGGGGCAGTTCATCTCTATCGGCATCATCGCCATTATCATTGTGTTCCAGCCAGAGATACGCCGCTTTTTGTTGCTTATCGGCACCAAGACGTCCATGGCAGGCGACACTACGCGGCGCCGTTTGCTCTTCTGGCGCCGACGGGTGAACGACAAGAAGGAACTCAATTTCGATGCATACGTGCAGGCCTGCATGCACATGTCGCAGAGTCGCACAGGTGCCCTCATTGTCTTTGCCAGACAGAATGACGTCAGCGACCTCCTGTCCACAGGGCAGAGTATCGATGCCCCTGTGTCGTCGCCTTTGATAGAAGCACTCTTTTTCAAGAACTCACCTCTTCACGATGGCGCAGTCATCGTGCGTGGCGAGACCATCTTGGCGGCACGCTGCATCCTGCCAGTTTCCTCCAACCGTGAGATAGACCCGGGACTCGGGTTGCGTCACCGTTCCGGTATCGGTGTCACCGAGCAGACCGATGTCATTGCCGTTATCGTCAGCGAGGAGACGGGCGCCATATCCTATGCCGAAGCGGGCGTGCTCCATCACGATGTTACCCCGGTGGAACTGCGGCAGTTTCTGGAGCAGCATATCGCATAAGAATCTTTTTTCTTGATGGTTGTTTACGGACGTTGTCATCCTGGCATGAGATGGTGGCAACGAAGAGGGAATATTTTGCAAAAGGCAAAACTATTAGTAGAAACTGTTTTGAATCTATTCAATAATCTTCTTAAGCCATCTAAACGGTGCTCTTTTCATGGTCTTTCGGTTACAATGGAACCCCATTGCGCCCTCAATACCGTAAAAAAATCCCTCGTTTATATGCCCAATAATTCTCATCAATAAAATCAAAACAGTTTCTTAGTGCGTGTTTTATTGATAAACGATATAAATTTTATTGATAAACGATAAAAATAATTTGTCAGTTTCAAAAAACGTTGTATCTTTGCATTTGTAACCAAACAGCTGGAGAATGGCGAAAAAATCAAATAAAATAAAGAGAATGTGGCTCTTGTATGGGTTCTTCTTTTTTATCATGCTTCTCTGTGTGGCATTGTTCATGGGCAATGTGGTGACAGCAGCGGATTCCTACCATTTCGACAACCTGCGTAGCCAGTTGCATGGTGAGGATCGCTACGGTCTGATGATTACCGACTTGCACATGAAGGACAAGGTCAAGCAGGATGTACTCGTTGACGGAGCCACGAAGGACAGCACGGATGTCTATGCGCGCGTTAATACTTTTGATATTACGCTGGTGTCGCCCGACGAGGCGTCTGTCTACCCGTCGCAGATACGTTGGACGCTGGCCTTGCAAGTTTTTGCCGTTGTGGCGTTCCTGGCCATCTTTGTGTGTGTTGTGGTGTTGCTGTTCTCCTTTTACAAGGCCATACGTCAGTGGCGCATCTTCCGGAAAAGCAGTGTGCTGTGGATACGTCTCATTGGTGTGCTGATGATGCTGATGTCGCTGGCATTGGACTTGAGCACCTATATGGAGCGGCAGTACGCGAGCCAGTGGTTGCAGGACACGGCTTGGACCATCGATAGCGGTTTCACGCTTCATTTCACACGCCTGTTCTTTGGCATCATCATCCTTTTTGTGGGTGAGTTGCTGAAGCTGGGGTACGCTATGCAAGAAGAACAGGATTTGACAATATAACTAGACGAATATGCGAGGGACTCTCGCGAAAATGATAGGGGAATAAGAATTGATAGTAGTAAACCTTGATGTGATGATGGCTCGGCGCAAGATGACGCTGACGGAGCTGGCGGATAGGGTGGAAATAACGCCTGCCAACTTGTCTATCCTTAAAACGGGTAAGGCCAAAGCGGTACGCTTCAGTACCCTGGAACAGATTTGCTCTGTGCTCGACTGTCAGCCAGGCGACATCTTGGAATACCGTTCCGACAATACTGACGAAAAATGAAAACAAATAACTTAAAACTTATTACAATGAAGAAATCATTTTTGACAATGTTGCTGCTCTTGGCAGTGGCAGCCACCAGTTTTGCCCAGTTGGGCAACACTGCCGCCAAACCGGCGAAGAAGAGCGACCTTACGGAAAAGGTGGCCCTTGACAAAAAGGTGCGCTATGGCAAACTCGACAACGGTTTTACCTATTATGTGCGCAACAACAAGAAGCCCGAAAACATGATTCAATTCCGACTGGTGTCCAACGCCGGTTCCATCATGGAACGCGACGACCAGCAGGGTCTGGCTCACTTTTGCGAGCACATGGCTTTCAATGGTATCAAGGGCTATCCCCACAACACGATGATTCAGAAATTGCAGGAACACGGTGTTGAGTTTGGCCGCGATATCAATGCCTATACCAGTTTCGACCAGACCGTGTATTATGTCAATATGCCCGCTGACGACCCCGAAATGGTGAAGATGGGTATGGAGATTCTTGACGGCTGGGCTGGCAACATTCTCTTCGACCCGAAGGAGATTGAGAGCGAGCGTGGCGTGATTCACGAGGAATGGCGTGGTGGCGTCGGCCATGGTGACCGTCTGCGCAAGAAGACTTGGCCCATCATGCTGAAGGGCTCTCTCTATGCCGACCGTCTGCCTATCGGCAAGGAAGAGGTTATCATGAACTTCGAGCGTCAGAGCATTGTTGACTTCTTCAACGACTGGTATCGTCCCGACCTGCAGGCCATCGTCGTCGTGGGTGACATGGACAACTTTGAATATGCTGGCATGAAGGGTGACAAAGCTATGGAACAGCAGATTAAGGATGTGTTCAGCAGCCATAAGTTCCAAGGCGAGAAATTGCTGCCCCGTCTGAGCTATGAAATTCCCGACAATGTGGAACCGCTTATCGCTATCGCTACCGACAAAGAAGCTACCAACACCACACTTGAAATCTTCTGGAAACACAAAAAAGAACCCAATGGTACCGTGGGTGCCTACCGTTCCATGCTTGTGCGTAGTCTCATTGGCATGATGATGAACGACCGTTTCCGCGATGTCTGTGAGAAACCCACCGCTCCGATGATGCGCGCCGGTGGTGGCTACAGTGGATTTCTGGGTCGTGAAATCAGTGTCTTCGAGGTGAGCGCCGCTCCCAAGGAGAATCGCATTGAGGAGACCGCCCGTCTGCTCATGCAGATGGTGAAACAAATCGATGACCACGGATTTCTCCAGGCCGAACTCGATCGTCAGAAGGAAGACCTCCTGAGCACATACACAAAGATGGCCAAAGAAGAGAATAAGACGCAGACCAATAGCTTGGCTGACGAATACACCAACCACTACCTCGACAATGAACCTTGCCCGGGTATCCGTCAGGAATGGAAATATGCCAAGGAGTTCATTCCCGAAATCACCCTCGAAGAGTGCAACAATCTGGTGAAGTCTTGGATTACGGACGAGAATATTGTCTTCTATCTCACCGCTCCCGAGAAAGACGGGTTCAAGGTTCCTACCGAGAAAGAAGCTATGGCTATCTTGAAAGACATGCGCAACATCAAGACTGAACCGTGGGTGGACAATTTCAAAGATGAACCTCTCTTCAGTGAGGAGGTGAAGGATGCTTCTGCCAAGATTACCAAGATTAACAGCGTGCTTGGCTATACCGAGTATACTTGCCCCAATGGTGTGCGTTTTGTGGTTAAGAAGACCGACTACAAAGCTGATGAAATTCAGATTTCATCCTTCAGCTTAGGTGGCACTTCGCTTTACAGTGATGCCGAAGCATACCAGGCACAGAATGCTGCCAACTTCATCGATGCCGGTGGTATCGCCAATTTTAGCGCTACACAGCTGAGCAAGAAACTCAAAGGTATGAATCTTAGCATCAGTCCTTTCATCAAAGACGAGACCCAAGGTTTTAGCGGCAACTGCTCACCGAAGGACCTCGAAACCACCCTGCAGCTCATCAACCTCTACTACACAGCTCCCCGCAAGGATCAGGAGGCATATGAACGCAATGTTGAGAACTCTGTCCAGCAGATTAAATTCATCCGTGAGAACCCGCAGGTGGCTTTCATCGAGACTTACTACAAGACGGCTTTCCCCAACGACAAACGTAGAGTTGTCATCCCCAGCGAAGAACAGGTGCGTGGTCTCAACCTCGACCGTATGTACCAGATATACAAGGAACGTTTCGCCGATGCTGGCGACCAGATATTCTTCTTCGTCGGTAATGTCGATGACAAAGACGTCGATCTCATTGCTCGCTACCTCAACCACCTGCCTGTCAACGGCAAGCAGCATGGTGAGAATTTCATCAACCGCAATCCCAAGTTTGCCGAAGGCATCCAGCACGCTGAAGCCATTAAGGGTATTGAACGTCAGGGTATGCTGATTATCTCTGGCCAGATGAACGTTCCTGTTAGCGAACTTACTCCTCGTACACGTATCGCCATTAAGGAGCTCGGCGATGCTCTTGGTATGACCACCCTCGAAATCATCCGTGAGAAGAATGGCGATGCCTACAGCCCCTCGGCCAACTTCGACTATGAACTTAGCCCTGAAGGTCAAGTGACCTGGATGTTCTACATTGGTTGCGACCCCGAGAAAGCTGCCAAGATTGAGAAGGATTGTATCAAGATTCTCAAGCAGTACACCAAGAAGGGATGTGACCAGAAGACCCTGGGTAAAGTACAGGAGCAGATGATTGTCAACCGTGGCAAGAGCAAGCAGAACAACGGATTCTGGCTGGGTGAGATTCAGTCCAGCTACCGTTTCAACGAGAGCCGCGACTTCCAGGTGAATATGTATGAGAAAATGGTTAAATCCATTACCATCAACGATATCAAGAACGTGGCCAAGAAGTATGTCAACTTCAAAAACTACACGGTTGTCTCTCTTAAGCCCGAAAGCAAATAATAGCAGATAACCTTGCACAATGACAGGACGGCGACCGTAGGTTGCCGTCCTGTTCTTTACTTTTGGAGATGTGTCTGTACTATTTATAAAAGTATCGTGAAAAAACTGTCATTACCCGATTTTCTTGTTTGTCGCAACCCGGATACCTCCAAGGCGGACTATGGTCATGCGTTGCTTGTTGCGGGTGCTTATGGTAAGATGGGCTGCGCTGTGCTGGCCGCTCGTGCCTGCCTCCGTGCAGGAGCGGGGCTGCTTACGGTGCATGTGCCGGCACGTGGTGTGGACATCCTGCAGACGGCATGTCCTGAAGCTATGCTCTCAATCGATGCTGATGAGAATATCTTCTCCTCGTTGCCGTCCCATCTCGACCGTTATCATGCCGTTGCGGTGGGACCGGGGATTGGCACCGATGAGCAGTCGTTACGTGCGCTGGAAGCGTTGCTGTCCAGCCCCGTATGCCCCCGATGTGTGATTCTCGATGCTGATGCGCTTAACCTCGTTTCGATGCATCCCGACACGCTTTTCCCGCTGCTCCCTGCGGATGCCATCCTGACACCCCATGCGCTGGAATATGAGCGGCTCTGTGGCGGGAAAGATATCGCTCCTGCCGACTTTGCACAGCAGCATCGTGTGACACTCCTCCTCAAAGGACATCATACCATAGTGGCCGCCTCGGATGGGCGGATAGATAGCAACAATACTGGCAACGCCGGTATGGCTACAGCGGGCAGCGGCGATGTGCTGACGGGACTTATGCTGGGTCTTGCTGCTCAATGCAGCACTTATAGTGCTTCCCCTCAGTATGATAATTACGAATTGGCACTGTTGGCTGCCTGCCTTCACGGCAAATCTGGCGATTTGGCGGCTGCCAAACAGGCACAATGCACCATTGTGGCCTCCGATATTGTGGAGAATTTGAAATATGCAATAGATTGAAAAAGAAAATACTGAACAGAAAATAATATCAAAGGTAAAAAAAAATTTGGTCAGTATTGGAAAAGTGTGTACTTTTGCAACCGATTTCATAAGGAAATTAGTCTTCCTCAATAGCTCAGTTGGTTAGAGCACCTGACTGTTAATCAGGGGGTCGCAGGTTCAAGTCCTGCTTGGGGAGCAAAACAAAAGGGTTCGACAAAACGGACCCTTTGTTATTTTCTCGGCTTTGCAAATACAAGAGAATCCGTGAGGCAACTACTGCATATGTAGTGGGCGGAAAACAATCAAATAGGTTGTGTTTGGAAACATGTTGGCGTCAGCGTCCCATCTCGTCAAGGAGTTCTTTGTTGACTTCCAGAGGATGGTAGTTTGGACTATCGGAACAGTTGTCATCGATGGTTTTGCCGCAGATGCATCCCGACCGTTCGCCTGTATAGGGGTCGGCGGTGGCGCAGTGGCGCTTGAATTCTCCATGTCTCTTGAGTAGTATCTTCACCGCGATGCCGGCAAATGCCAGAGCCAGCAGTACAAAGGAGCAGAGTATCGCGATGATAAGAGTGGACATGGGGGCTCTTGATGAAAAAAATAGCACTCTCGCGAGTGCTTCTGAAAAATTGAAAAAACAATTATTATTTTCTGAGCGGAAAGAGAGGGATTCGAACCCCCGGACCCGTAAAGGTCAACGGTTTTCAAGACCGCCGCATTCGACCACTCTGCCATCTTTCCGAGTGCAAAATTACTTCAAAAAGTCAAACTGGCAAAATTTTTTTTGATACTATCCTGCAAGGAATGATAAGACAGGCAGTTAAGGTGCTTTCTGATGTTGATTCAATGTATCCCTTCGCCATTTAACGGATGATAAATTCGGAACATTGAGTCTGTGTCATAACCAATTCATCGTCCCTTTGGCAATGGAAGTGTGTGAAGGTTGGCTGCGGGGTGAGCGGAGAAAATGGAATGTTCTGTTGGGGGCAAAAAACATAATATTTATTTGACTTTTCCGTTTATTGTGTATCTTTGCAAATTCAAACATGTATAATATGAAGAAAATATTCGCAATCGCGGCAGTCGCCGTCCTCGCGTTGAGCACGCTGACACTCAACGCCCAGAACAGTTTTAAAGGCATCGTGAAGTATTCCGTCGCCTCCACAGGTGAGGTGGCTATCGACATCCCCGAGCAGTCAGCTACAGGTGAGATGAAAGTCTATGACGACAGGGTGCTTACCAGTAGCATAGTGTTCACTAACAGCCCGATGGTCAATAGCGTTATGCAGAGTGGACGCACGCTCTATACTTTCTTGGATTTTGGCATGGTACTCGGCTATTTTCAGGCCCACGACGTGGAGCTGACATCCTATAACGGTGACGGAAAAATCATCCAGAAACATACTGTCACGCAGACGGACATCGATAGCTTGACCATCCCGGTGGATAAGGGCTACTATATTGAGTATGTCGCCGGTCAAACCAAGAAGATTGCCGGTCGTGACGGCAAGCTGGCGCGTCTGCATGTGTTCGACGATGAGGGCAAGGACAAAGTTATCGACATCTGGTACGACGACACGATGGGTCCCGAGGCCAATTTCCTGGCCCAAGGTGTGCGGGGCATACCGCTGGAATACACTGTCACTATGGATGGCGGAAAGGCCATCACCATCACGGCTGTCGAGGTAACTAAGGGCAAGGTGAAAGAGGTCGATTTCTTGATGCCCGATGGCTTTAAGGAACTTCCGGAAGACCAGTTTAAGGCCTTTATGGAAGAGTTCCAGGAAGAGATGGAACTGTTGCAGGAGGAGTAGTGCGGTGAGCTGTCGTGTGGTGACGTGAGTCATCTCGCGCAGCACACAGCGATTATCAACATAGTATAGTTGGAAAAAAGGAGTTGTCGGCTCCCTTTTTCCAACTATTTGTATATACTTTTGTAACTTGAAACCATTGACTCCTGTTTATTACTAACATTATGGCTAAAAAACCGAAAAAGACGAAAAAACAGCCGCAACGCCCCTCATCGGACCTGCTGCGGAATGTGGGTAATTTCTTGAAGAGTGACGATTTTGTCAAGATTCGTGCCGTGTGCTATATGCTGCTGGCAGTGTTTTTGTTTGTTGCCATCCTCTCGTTCTTCTTCACAGGACAAGAAATCTCCAGAGATTCTTATGGTGACAACTGGCTGGGAAAAGTGGGCGGATGTTTGTCCGTTTTTTTGGTTACAAATACATTCGGATTCTCGGCTCTCGGATTCTCGCTGCTGCTCTTTGCTTTGGGATTGCATCTATTTCGCAGGGTGCGCAAATATGAGCTCTACGACGAAGGGCGTGTGCCCGACCGTAAGCGCAAACGCATTCTGCCGTGGTGGCCCACGTTTTTCTATACGCTGTTCTGGATGGCGTGGATCTCCTGTGTGTTTGGCTACATCTCCAATCTGAGAGGATCAGAAAAAACGGGCTTGGAGAATTTTGCAGGAACTTTTGGCGAAGGTGTTGCAGATTTCATGATCAATGCCATTAAGATTTTTACTCCTGTCGTACTCCTTGTCGCTGCCGCACTGGTACTCGTCTTCGGCCATCACTTGAAATTGCCGAAACTCAACTTCCGCAAACAGCAACCAGAGGGAGAAGAGGTTGAACCGCAGGAAGAGACACCCATGGTAGAGGAGGCCCGTAAACCTGCGCTGTTGCAGCGCATCTTCGGCCGTCGCAAAGACGACGAGGAGCCGGAACCTGAATCGGATGCAGGGGATGAGCCGTCGGTCGATGAAGAAGGAGAGGAGTTTGAACCCGACTCTTCGTTGGACGACATACATCTGGAGCATCGCGGTGATTCACAAGAGGAAGGCACGCAGACGGTGACGTTCGACATCGACGACGAGTATGGCCGCGCCCATCCCGAACAGCCCAAAGGCAACACTTTCCGCACCCCGGTACCGGGCGAGCCCACATTCACCGTGATAGACCCCTCTGCGCAGTCCTTGGATGGAATAGCAAATCAGGAATCGGTGGAGTCGGAAGAACCGGAAGTCATTTCTGACGAACCGAAACATATTGGTCTTGATGAGCCCTATGACCCGCATCTCGACCTCAAGGACTACCAGATGCCCAGTGTGGACATGTTGGAGGACTGGGAAAAGAAGAACACCAAGGTGACGCAGGAAGAGCTGGTCTCCAACAAGGACCGTATTGTTGAGACTTTGCGCAACTATGGCATCGAAGTGGTGGAGATTTCTGCTTCGCCAGGACCCACGGTGACACTCTACGAAATCAAGCCCGCGCCAGGCATACGCATCTCCAAAATCAAAGGACTGGAGAACGACATCGCTCTGTCGCTTTCTGCGCTCGGCATACGCATCATTGCCCCCATTCCGGGCAAGGGTGCTGTCGGCATCGAGGTGCCTAACGCCAAACCGCAGATAGTGTCGATGAAGAGCATGCTATCCTGCGATGCGTTCAAGAACAACACCAAGATGGAACTCCCCGTTGCGATAGGCAAGACCATCAGCAACGAGCCCTATGTTACCGATTTGGCCAAGATGCCCCACCTATTGATGGCTGGTGCCACAGGTACAGGAAAATCTGTTGGTCTCAACGCCATTATCGCATCGCTGCTCTACAAGAAGCATCCCTCCGAGCTAAAGTTCGTCATGGTCGACCCCAAGAAGGTGGAACTCTCGCTCTACAGCAAGATAGAGCGTCACTACTTGGCCAAGATGCCTGATGAGGGAGAAGCTATCATCACCGATGTCAAGAAGGTGGTGCGTACACTCAACTCGCTTTGTATCGAGATGGATCAGCGTTACGACCTGCTCAAGATGGCGCAGGTGAAGAAGATTACCGAGTACAACGACAAGTTCAAGAAGCGTCAGCTCAACCCCGAGCACGGACATCGCTTCTTGCCCTATATTGTGTTGGTCATCGACGAGTTTGCCGACCTCATCATGACGGCAGGCAAGGAGGTGGAGCTCCCCATCTGTCGTCTGGCGCAGCTGGCACGTGCGGTGGGTATCCATCTTATCATCGCAACTCAGCGTCCTACAACAAATATCATCACTGGTACTATCAAGACCAACTTCCCGGCGCGTATCGCTTTCCGCGTCACCTCGGCTATCGACTCCCGCACCATTCTCGACACAGGTGGCGCCAACCAGCTTATTGGCCGTGGTGATATGCTCATCTCACTTGCCGGCAGCGATATGGTACGTCTCCAGTGCGCCCTTATCGAGACGGAAGAGATTGAGCGGCTGGCAGAGTTTATCGGTGAGCAACGCGGCTATCCAGATGGTTTCCTCCTTCCTGAATATCTGGATGAGAATGAGGAGCCCAATAAGGACTTCGACCCCAAGCAGAAGGACGAGATGTTCAACGATGCCGCCCGTCTGGTGGTGGCCAGCCAGTTTGGCTCCACGTCGCTGCTGCAGCGCAAGCTGGGGCTGGGCTACAACCGCGCAGGTCGTATTGTCGACCAGCTTGAGGCGGTCGGCATTGTGGGTCCATACAACGGTTCCAAAGCCCGCGAGGTGCTTATCAAGGACGAGGTGTCGCTCGAAGAGTTGTTACGTTCGCTCTAATTCCCATTCCCGATGACAACTGCCACATGTGATATCACCCATCCGAAGGCGCAGGAATATGCCGAAGCCCACAGCACGCCTGAACAGCCGCCGTTGCGGGAGTTGAACCGCTGGGCGCATCTTAACACGGCGCAGCCGCGCATGATGGCCGGTGCCTACCAGGGACGCCTGTTGCAGATGCTGAGCCAGATGGTGCGTCCTCATCGCGCGGTGGAACTTGGGTCTTATGTGGGTTACTCCACCGTCTGTCTGGCGCAGGGACTCGCCGATGATGGCGTTCTTCATGCTATCGAGGCCGATGAGGAGTGCGAAGATATCATCCGGCACGCGCTCGCTGCTGCAAGGGTGGGGGAGAAGGTGCGACTCCATATCGGACCGGCCCTCGAGGTGATACCCACCATCGACGAACGCTACGATTTGGCCTTTATCGATGCCGACAAGCGCAACACCCCACGGTACTACGACATGCTGGTGCCGCGCATGAATATCGGCGGGTTTATTGTCATTGACAACGTCCTCTGGAGCGGCAAGGTGCTCTCCGATGTGTCGGCGAGCGACAAAGACACGCTGCTATTTTGCGAATTCAACGACTATGTGCAGCATGACAGACGGGTGGAGAACCTGTTGCTCCCAATACGTGACGGACTGATGTTGGCGCGTGTTGTCTCACGGTCGTGATACAACTTTTTTGCCAAGTGAGAAAAAAGTGTTACTTTTGCAAATTGAAACATTATATAAAATATCCATACTCATGATGAAGAAGGTGATGTTATTTCTGGGATGTGCCGCCCTGCTGACTATAGCATCCTGCAAGAAGGATTCCGTCTGCCGCTGCTCTGTGATAGGCGACAATGCTGTGCGCTATTTCGCTCTCGACAAAGGCAACTGCGAGGATATCCGTTTCCTCTATTCCAATCACGACAATATCCATACCCGCATCACCGACACGGTGGTTTGTACCGGTTACGAGTTTAAAAACGCAGAATGATGAAAGCAAGAAAGATATTTATTCCTGTGGCTATAGCCGCACTGGCCGCCGTCGGCGCATGTCATAGCGATCACTACTGCCGTTGTGTGGATATTGACGAGACTGCTATCGACACCATCATCGTCAATGTCGACAAGGGGTTGGATTGCAAGCAAATCAAACAGATTGGCATCGAAAGTATGACCAACACGGGCTCGTTCGAGATTGACAGCGTGCACCACTATTACTGTCAGGAGATACCTCGCGGGGATATCTCTTCTATTGACAACCTCCCGTACTAACTCACGTTATGCGTCCCATCCTCTCCGCATCGGCGACGGTGTTGAAGATGCTGCTCGGCATGCTCTTTCTCTTCTCTGCATCGGCTAAGCTGGTGTCGGTAGAGAATTTTGAGATTTATATCTATACCTTCCGTTTCTTCTCGCTCGGTGCCTCGTTCGTGCTGGCACGTGCGGTAATCGTCGGTGAGTTGCTGTTGGGCGCGTGGCTGCTTTCCAACAAGTTCCACCGTCAGGCCTGCCTGACCAACTTTGTTGTGCTGATATTATTCTCCCTGTTCCTTGTTTATGTGATGCTTCTCGGTCGTACCGACGACTGTCATTGCTTTGGAGAGGTGGCAGGGTTCACTCCGGCGCAGTCGCTGCTGAAAAACGCTGTGCTCATACTCTTGCTGCTCTTCGTATGGCGATATGCCGACGGCGGTTGGAGGCCACGCTGGTGGCTGGCGGCACCATTGGCGTTGCTGCCCGAAGCGTTGCTGGTGGCATTGGGGTTTGCCGGGGTGGTGCATCTGATTTATGCCGACCTGTATGCCCTTATCGTCGTTGCCGTGTGCATGGCTGTTGTAGTAGCTCTGTCGTCGCTGCTGCTGTGGAGTCATGTGGATTTTCGCACCCTCTGGCGTGCCCGCTGGTGGCTGCTGTTCGTCGCGCTGGTGGCTCCTGTTGCTACGGTGGCTGCGGTCACTACGGCTCCCGAAGACTGGACTCTCCGAGCACGTCAGTATTCGTTCAACGAGGAGCTCTTCCGCGAGCAACTTGCACCCGACGGCGCGCTGTCGTCGGTCGACGGTCCCTGCGTGATATCTTTCTTCAGCGTCTATTGTACCCACTGCCAGTCGGCAGCACATAAGCTTGAAGCTATCCGCGACCGTAACGGTCTGGCTGACGATTGCTTCCTCAATGTCTTTCCCGGCAATGACTCTTCCGATTTCTCTGATTTCTATCGCCGTTCACAGTCGCGTCGTGTCGCCGAACTACCGTTGGATCGCACTACTTTTGTCCACATCACCTACGGACGTTTCCCGCTGGTGGTATTGTGGATGGGCGATTCGGTGGCGGGTGCCTATGGTGGCAATATATCCGAGAGTGCCCTTGTCGATTTTGTATCTCATATCAAATAACCTGTTATGAAGCGTCTGTTTATTCTTTCTTCCATAGCACTTGTTGCATGCCTCTTTCTCTCTTGTGGTAAGACTTGTCGCTGCTACAAATACGATGGTAGTATCGATGAATACGATGTCGATGATTTGAAGAAGCAGGAGAGAACCTGCAGCGATCTCGAGAAGGAGGACATGGGGCTCACTTATTCCCTCTGTGAGCGCGTCAGCTGAGCTGGAGAACTCAGTAATCAATCAGCCAATTTCAGGAAACGACAAATTTCTTTCGAGAAAAATGAACATATGTTCATGTGGCTACGAACATATGTTCATAGCGCAGGGAACATATGTTCATTTTATCTTCTTTTTCTCTCCATGAGGAAAGCGAAGCCGGCGAAGGCCAGCAGGTAGCAGGTGTTGAGCGTGTACATCAGGACGTTGCTGGCGGGACGGGCAAGCACGCTGAGGGCATATATTCCCAGAGCTACAGCGAGGTACATCAGTATGCGGCCGGTGGCGTAGGGGATGGGGGTCACCAGCTGCATGTCGTCCGTCTTGGGTTGCCCCTGCCGTTGCAGCTTGCGCAGGTAGTTCTGGCCCCACAGGTAGGACACCGTCATCATCACCGTGTAGCAGGCCAGGTGTGCGATAGCGGCACCCCAGTAGCCGATAACGGGTACCAGCCCGAAGAGACACACCAGCGTCACTGCGGCGCCTATGGCGGTGATGATGGTTCCGTAGGTCGTTTGTTTGTTCAGCTTGAACCAGATGGAGAGGTTGAATGTTATGCCGTAGAACAGGTTGGCAATCAGTACGACGGGCACTATAGCCAGGCCTTCTCGGTATTGCATACCCATCGTGTCGTGTCCGCCGAGGAAGTATCCGAACAGGTCGAGATAGAGCGTCACACCGAGGAAGATAAGCAGTCCGCAGATGACAAAGTATTTCATCACATCGGCGAAGAGCTGCGGAGAGTTGCGGTCTTTGGCCTTGTTGAAGAAGAAGGGCTCCGAAGCGAAGCGGAACATCTGCACAAAGATGGTCATCAGCACCGCCAGCTTGTAGTTGGCGCCGTAGATGCCCAGCTGCGTCATCGCTGTGGCTTTGTCGGCTACCATGTATTTGATGACAATCTTGTCCACCACCTCGTTCACCATGCCGATGAGGTTGATCAGCATCACGGGCAGTGCATACCCCAGCAGTTTCTTCATCAATGTCCAGTCGAACTGGAGCTTGATTTGCTTGAACTCGGGCAGCAGCATGAGCACGTTGCACAGCGAAGCTACCAGGTTGCTGATAAACACCCACGTCAGCAGCCCCGCTTCTGGACCGAACCATTGGTTGGACAGCCGGGTGCAGGTGTCGGGGATGACGAACAGGCAGAACAGCACCACCGCCACGTTGATACAGACGTTGGACAGCTTGATGAGGGAGAACCGGCCGGGTTTCTCGTTCTTGCGCAGCACGCAGAAAGGCACTGCCGTGATGGCGTCCACCGCCACGATAAGACCCGTGAAGAGCAGGTATATCTCTCTGCCGTCGTAGTTGATGAGGTCGGCCACGAAAGGGTAGAGGCATATCACGGCGGCGACGAACACTCCTGTCGTCGTCAGTATGCTCGTCATGATGTTGCCGTACACCTTGCTGAAGTTGTCGCCTTGTGCGCGGCGGAAGAAAGTGGTCTCCATGCCGTAGGTCAGCAGCGCCATGAAGAGGGCGATATAGGCGTACAGCTCGGTGAACTGTCCGTAGATTTCGGGTGCGAACACACGCACGTACAACGGCACCAGCAGGTAGTTCAGCAGGCGCGCCAAAATGGTGCCCAATCCGTATACTACGGTCTGTCCTGCTAGTTTCTTGAAGGGATTGTCTGACATCTGTTGTCTATCTTTTAGTGTTCACAGTTGTGTTTAACGTTGTATTTTGTACAAGACTGGTTCTTCAAGGTTGCGTCTCTCCGAGACGCATATGTTGAGTGCTTTCTGTGCCCCAAACTGCACTTCGTTTAGTTTGGGGTTATTGAGATGCAGTCCCTTCGGGACTATTAGAAAACCAGTTCTTTCATATTCTGTAGCGAAAAATCATATGGGAGATTTTTAAAAATAGCCCCGAAGGGGGTAAACGCACGCAGTGCTAATAACACCGTACAAGCGTAGCGCAGTGCGGTGCAGCAAGATACCGCATACTGCGTCTCGGAGAGACGCGACAAGGTATAGTTTTTAGTGATTCTCATGGATAATTCGTGGCAATTCGTGTTTTGATGTTTGTGTTTTAGTATTCGTGTGTTACTGTTCGGTATCGTTGTCCTCGCCGTAACCTTCGGGGTTGTTCTTCTGCCAGTTCCAGGCATCGCGGCACATGTCGTCGAGGTCGTATTCGGCGTGCCAGCCCAATTCGCGCTCCGCTTTGGCGGGGTTGCTGTAGCAGGTAGCTATGTCGCCGGCACGGCGGGGTTTGATGCTGTAGGGTATCTTGATGCCGTTGGCGTGTTCAAAGGCCTTCACCATATCCAGCACTGAGTATCCGTGACCCGTGCCGAGGTTGTATATCGCCAATCCGCAGTTTCGCTCAATGGCTTGTAGCGCTTTCACATGGCCGCGTGCCAGATCCACCACATGGATATAGTCCCTCACGCCGGTGCCGTCGGGAGTATCGTAGTCGTTGCCAAACACCCCCAGCTCTTTCAGTTTGCCCACCGCCACCTGCGTCACGTAGGGCATCAGGTTGTTGGGAATCCCCTTGGGGTCTTCTCCGATGCGGCCGCTGGGGTGAGCCCCGATGGGGTTGAAATAGCGCAGCATCACCACGTTCCATTCCTTGTCGGCATGCTGCATGTCGCGCATGATTTCCTCCAGCATGCTCTTCGTCTGGCCGTAGGGGTTGGTGCAATGTCCTTTGGGGCACTCCTCCGTGATGGGTATCTGTGCCGGGTCGCCGTACACCGTCGCCGAGCTGCTGAAGATGATGTTCTTGCAGCCGTTGTGGCGCAGCACGTCGAGCAGCACCAGCGTGCCGCCGATGTTGTTCTCGTAGTATTCCCAGGGTTTCGCCACCGATTCGCCCACCGCCTTCAGCCCCGCAAAATGTATGCAGGCGTCGAAATGGCTTTTCTGCATCACGTATTCTAGACCTTTGCGGTCGCGGATATCCATGTGGTGGAACGGGATGGGCTCTTTCAAGCCGATGATTTCCGCCACACGGTGCAGCGCCTCGCGGTTAGCGTTCGAAAGGTTGTCCACCACCACCGCCGTATGTCCGGCGCGGTAGAGTTCCACAAGGGTGTGCGATCCGATAAAACCGGCACCGCCGGTAACGAGTATGTTCATAGAGGAGTTTTTTTTAAGAAGCTGTTTAAATTTGATTGATGGAATTTGTTATGCATATAAACGAGGAGATTTTTATTCTCTCCGAAGGCGCGAAGTTTCGCAAAGCGAGTGCAGAGAATGCGTGCATTCTTTGCCGAGCCAAAGAAATGTTGGTGGAACCAATGGGGTCCATTGTAACTGAGGAGAGAAGGAAAATATGCCGTTTAGATGCCTTAAGAAAACCATTGAATTAATTTTAAACAACTTCTAAATATAACGGCGCGCGCACGGATTTATTATATCGTCCCACTCCAGCGTCGCGCACCGCCCCCGATTCCCTTAGATATAAACACGAATCGCCATTTATTTGGGTCGCTAATGAGGTGCGTTGTGCAAGCAAAAAGACCTCCAGCACGTGCTGGAGGTCTTTGGGGATCAGGAGCAGCAAGCTATCTGCTGCGTCTGAAGAGCATATTCATGCCATCGAGGATGATGGACAGATGTTGAGCGTCGACCAGGGTGAACGGAACCGTTTGGTCGTCGTCATCTTCGAGAATGGTGCCGGTGGAACCGCTGAGAGTGTAGGTGAAGTTGGTGTGGTTGGTGTTGTACACAGTCGTGTCGATGCCGTAATCCGGATACGAGATGCGGTAGTAGGAGGTATCGTACAGCGTACCTCTCGTGAGCGTGGTGAAGTTGATGCGGGCCGACATCTGGATGTCGAAACCCATGTCCGTCACGGTGGTGTCCCATATCCAGTTGGTGTTGACAAGCGTGTTGTCGTTGTCACCGCTACCGCCGCCGCCGTTGTTCGGGTCGAGGGTAGAGAAGGCGTTCATTGCGCTATAGTAGGTATTGCCGTCAAGGGTGATGTAGGCGCACACGTTGTACCGCACCCCCGGTGTCAGCGAGGAGACGGCAGCCGTCATGTTGTGCCCCTCTGTGGCGAAAGCCGACTGGAGGGCGTCGATCTTCGTGCTGTTCTCTACGGACGGGCGGCCTTGCGAAACGGGACAATAGCAGAAGCCGGCTTCCGCCTGTGCAAAGTACTCCTGGGGGTTGGAGATGACGGTTTCGTCAATGGTCAAGGTGCAGGTAAACGTCGCCGAGGTGTCTGTGATGTCGCTCACCATAGGGGCACCGAATGTCAGCCCTTCGATGTACTCGTTGTTAGTGCCGTTGCCACCGTTGCCACCATTGTTGTTGTTGGTACCGTTGTTGCCAGTCGCGATGTCGTCGTCGCCACAGGAACCGAAAGCGAATGCAAACATCGCCGCACACGCCGCAATAAGGATTCTTCTCGTTTTCATGATAATTCGTTTATTTAATATAATGTGTTTAGGAGGATTGTATTTCGCTTCTCGGTCACAGTAATAGACGATTGCAAAGATACGACGATTATTTGAAATGACAATGATTGTTTACTCAATTTTTCTGAATATCTCCTCTAAGTGATTGATGTGTAGGGAATGTATGCCGTTCTCTGAATCTGATGAGCAAGGATCTCTATATCATAATAAAACTCACATGGGCGTAAAACATGAATTTCCAGGGAGAACCTCTATGTATCAACACACCTTGCTCTGTGGGCAGAAGTCTTGTAAATCTAATAAATTCTGCTGACGCAACAAACGTGAAGCGTATAATTTATAAGATTTAATGGATTTCGCGAGCGCAGCGAAGCAGGAGAATGATGAGATTTATAGAACTCACAAAAAGTGTTTCGGAGCGGGGATAGTGCAAAGAAAAAGAGGTGTATCTGCACCTCTTTATAGTTCTGACGCCTTTCGTCATCAGTCAGCATAATATCATCCCTTCGTTGTTTACGTTGTTGTAAAAAGGTGTGCCCTTGCGTTGCTCCCATTCCTTAAAAGAATAGATCTTAGGGCTGAAATATGTTCCGTATTCCCACCCCAATTCCACAAAGGGATAAGCATAGGACTCGAAAGTGTCGGCATTCAGGTGGTTGCTGTCAATCAGAATGAGCAAATCCCAATCCGAATCCTCTCGTTCGTCGCCGCGGGCTTGCGACCCGAAAAGCACAAGACGTGTGCCGTTAGGGAGAATCTTTTCCCCTAACGCCTGGATGGATTTCAGGATATGTTCTTTTTTGACCAACGTCTAATCAATTTACCTTAGAAAGGTCATTGATAAACAATTATTGCATTCCAATGTAAAATCTGGGACAAAAAGGGTGGCTTCGTATGCCGAAAAACTCGGCAAAAAATCCAAAGTGGTACCTATGGATTTTAACATTTCCGGCCGGAGTTCAAAGTTAGAGTTATGTCAGAGTTACATCGGAGTTATATCGGTGCCGGGTACTTCCTTTGGGCTTTCGATGGGTTAAATGAGTTGTAATTAGTAATATAGAGGTTATATCAAGGTTCTGTTGCCAGCAAAAGTATTTTAACATAATTTTTACCGAATTTTTTCATCGTCACTCGCCCAAATGAGCGGCCGTGAAAATACAAATCTAAATAGCCCCGAAGGGGGTAAACGCACGTAGTGCTGATAACACCACACTAAGCGTTAGCGCAGTGTGGTGAAGTGCAATCCGCTGCTGTATCAGCGTGTCGTAGACACGCCACATCGAGACCAAACAGCAAGGTGGCGTCTCTTTTGAGACGCGTAGATGACGGCACGACTATCACCACACTGCGCCTGACGGCTTAGTGTGGTGTTTGCTCATCAGGTTCGCAGGCCTGCAAGCAGGTAGTTTGAGATTCAGCATCTCCGATGCTGTTCGGGTGGCAAATAATTCATGGTCAATTATGTGGCAATTCGTGTGAAGAACTCACGTGGAGGTGCAACACGAATTACCACGAATTACCCATGTAATTGTTTGTTGCCAACAAGAGTCCCGCAGATATGGCAGAAAACGCAGAAAGCAAGTGTGTGAAAATTTCTACCATTTCCGCGCTTTCTGCGGGACCTTGAGGTTAAGGTTACCGTCAACGTTAAGGTCATCGTCAAGGTTAGCGTTAAGGTTAAGGTCATCGTTAAGGTTAAGGTTAAGGTTAAGGTCAAACTCACCGTTGAACTTTTGTTGAAAAAAATGCAATAAAATATTTATTATATTAAAAAGAGTTTGTATATTTGCATAATGTTAGTGAAAATGCACGTAGGGGGATGCTATTGTATCCCAATGCGATGCGTATGTGCGGGGAGTGTAGCATGATGTGAGCGAGCGAGGAGGGCAGGGGAGTGCGGGGACGAAAAATAAAAGAAAAATGCTAAAAAATGTTAATGCAACGCAGCAAAAATCGCTTTTTTGACGTCTATATATAAAATTTGCGCGGTAGTGCGTCTGCGAGAAAGGGCTGCAAAGGCAGCTTGCGGAGAGAGGAAAGGTGCACAGAAAGCGTTGAAAACGAAATAAAAATGAAAATTATGATACACCAAAACCGTTCGATTATGAGACAGTTTTTACGCAGTATGATGGTTGTTGCCGTGTTGGCGTTGCCTTTGTCCTCTCGCGCGCAGACAACCATGAACGATTACACTTTCACGACAGGCACAGAGGCGTCGCGGTGGATCACGCTATCAAGTCCGACGACGATAATAGGTGCAAGCCAAGACGATAATTCTAGCAGTGTCTATAATATCGGCTTCACGTTTTCGCTGTGCGATGACACTTATACGCAGTTCTCCGTGCACTCTAATGGTGGTGTCCGTTTGGGTAGTTCAGTTGCATACAGTGGTTATGAAGGTCGTTACCAGCCTTTCTCGAGCAGCAATCTCAGTTACAATGTGCCCTGCATTTATGGCATCGGTCGAGACTTGGGTACGTGTTCTGGTGGTTACGTCAGATACCAGCTTACTGGCACTGCTCCTAATCGTGTTTTGGTGATAGAATTTTATGAAGGCTACACTTACTCTGCCTCCTCGGCCAATTGTAAATGGCAGGTGCAACTCTACGAAACCTCCAATGTGATTCAGATTGTCTATGATGCCGTCCCCTCCAATCTTCCACAGAGCTACCAGGCAGGTATCGCAAAGAGTACCGCCACCAATGACATTATCACAGTCAATCCGTCAACGCACACGACGACTCTTGGACCAAGCACCGCAACGTACAGTGTGTGGCCTGGTGCCAACCGCTACTATAATTTCTCCCCGGTTCCTCCCCAGTGTCCAGGTCCCAGAGGTCTGCATCTGACTACCCTTACCTACGATTCGGCGGCTTTCGCATGGACGGCTGGCGGCAGCGAGACTCAGTGGGAAATCTACTACACCACCTCCACTACCGCTCCTACCATCACCACATCGCCTACCATTTCGGGTGTCACAACGACCTCCTATGCGCTGGGCAACTTGCTGTCCAACACCAACTACTATGTCTATGTGCGCTCCATGTGCAGCTCCGCTGTGGGTGATACCAGCAGCTGGCGTGGCATCAGTTTCCGCACCGCCTGCGCTCCGCAGGCCCTTCCCTATGTGGAGAACTTCGACAACTTCTCATCTACAGGTTCCGGAGCTGATATGGGTTGCTTGCGGCGAACCAACAACTACACTTCCACCCTTTATCCCTATATCTATAGTAGCTATTGGCTCTCGTATGGCACCTACAGCAGATGTGTTTATTTCGGCAACCCCGGCAGCACCTACTATTCCGTGCTGGCCTTCCCGCTGATGAACGCCCCGGTGTCCGACCTGCAGATCACCTTCTATATGATGAAGACCTCCTACTTGTCATACAGCGGTCTGCAAGTAGGTGTGATGGTCGACCCCGAGGACAACAGCACCTTCACCCAGGTAGGCACCACCTGTAACCCGACAAACACCTATGACTATACGAAGTTTACCGTCTCCTTGGCGGGCTACACCGGTTCAGGCAAATATATCGCCCTGCGTCTCCCCACCAGTTCCTCGAACAACTATTGCTACGTTGACAACGTCACCATCGACTATCATCCCTCCTGTCCCGATGTCACGGGTCTTACCGTGAGCAACATCACCACCAACGCTGCCAACCTCTCATGGAATGCCAACGGCAGCGTGAGCTCATGGGACATCTACCGTTCCACCACCTACAGCGAGCCCACCGCCTCCACGGTGGCCAACTACACCTCCACCACCAACTCCTTCCGTCTGCCGGCACTCTCCACGGGTAACACCTATTATGTATGGGTGCGCTCCGACTGCGGCGGCGCCAAGGGCAACTGGGCTTATGCCGGTCCCATCACGCCGCATTGTCCTGCACTCACCGTCACCGACGCTGTCCCATGGGTAGAGGACTTCGACTCCTACAACGGTGTCTGCACCACTTGCAGCAACGGCATCATGCCCGACTGCTGGGGCAAGTTCTATGGGTGGCCCACTTATCCTAATGGATATTATAACTATTATAACCCCCATGTTTGCAACAGTGCCGATGCTACTGGCGGCAACCGTGAGCTCTATATGATGGGTAGCACCAGCGCGAGTTACTACGGCTACTATCCCTGCTATGGTAACAGTTATGTCTACCTGCCGGTGTTCAGCAACCCCCTCAACACCTTGGTGCTCTCTTTCCGTGCTAAGCGCTACACAACCTCGGGTGGTACCTTGTATGTGGGCTATGTGGTTAACGACGATCCCACCACCTTCACCCAGATTACCTCGTATACGTCGATTCCTACCGACGACTATGAGTATTATGAGCTCAACCTGCTCAACACTACCTTCCCCACCAACGCCCGTCTGGCATTCCGGTACTATTCCTCCAGTTCGGGTTACTATGTGTTGATTGACGATGTGCAGCTGCGCACGCAGGCCACCACGGCTGACATTCTGGCGATGGACATCCATACCCCGGCCGGCATCCAGCGTGGTGCCTCCGTCATTGACCACACCAACCATACCGTTGACATCACCGTAGGTGTCGATGCCACCTTGTCGTCGGTGGTGATGGACTTCACCCTCACCCATGGTGCCGTGCTCAAGCGCAGCACCACCACCCAGGTCAGCAACACCACCGCCAACGCCTACACCGCCAGCACGCCGCTCAGCTTTAACCTCGTCGCTGAGAATGGCAGCATTACTCCTTGGCAGGTGACGCTCACGCCGGAGACTTGCGGCCAGCCCACCGGTACCACCGGCAGCGCCATCACCGAGCATAGCGCCACCATCGGCTGGACGCCCCACGGCAGCGCCACCCAGTGGCGTCTCGTGGTCTCTGCCACACCCATTGCTGCCGCCAACTTGGAGACAGCCGCCGGTGCCTACTACGACCGTGTCCTCTCGGTCACCAGCGAGAACGTTGTGGGTCTCCGTCGCGGTACCGACTATCATGTCTACGTCCGCGCCATCTGCGGTCCCACCTCCGTCAGCACCTGGGATTCCACCATTGTCCACACCAGCGCCAACGAGGTGAACAACTGCGCTCAGATAGGTACGGGAACAACAATACAGAGCGGTTGTCCTGTCTATACGGGTTATGGTAACAGTTACACACAGCAGATTTATCTTGCCTCCGAATTGGCCGCGCAAGGTCTGCGGGCTGGTCAACCCATACAATCCATCAAGTTGCACCAGTCATCGTCGAGCAGCGACTACCGCGATGTTACCATCTATATGGGTCACACCAACAAGAGTGTCTTTGCCAGTAGTGCCGCTTCGGAGTTTGTGCCCACATCCAGCGTGCCGCAGGTTAGCGAGCCGACGCGTGTCGCCTATGCCACCACTACACAATGGGTCAACATCCCGCTCAGTACACCGTTCATCTGGGATGGTGTCAGCAATATTGTTGTGGGTGTGCGCAGCAATTACACCACAGGTTCCTCTTCCACGGGATCTGTCACGATGCGCTATTACTGTACTTCTGTGGGCTCTTACCGCACAATAGTTAGATATGCTGATGGTAATTTGGGCCGTTTCGACCCCGATGTGGCTATCAGTGGGTGGAACAGCACCTATTATTCCTATCGTGCCAATATGCAGTTCTGTCAGAGTTTTGTGCCCTGCCCGAACCTCACGGGGCTGGTGTGCAACCCCTACACGCTGACCACCACCACGGCCGACATCAGCTGGACGCCAGTGGGCGACTACTGCAACTCCTACGACATCTGCATCTCCGATACCGCTATTGATAATATAGATACGCTGCGCGTGGGTACCGATAATGTTACGGGTGCTTTCTATGGTGCCGCAGGTCTCCACTCCGGCTACCGCTACTATGTCTATGTGCGCAGCCGTTGCGCCACCTCGACGCCTGGCGTTGAGAACGACTCCAGTGCCTGGATAGGCCCGCTGGTCATCCAGATGCCTACCAACTGCACGGCACCTACCAACCCCGCCGTCACCTTCAGCACTGCTACCGACTGTAACATCACCTGGAGTGCCAATAGCACGGGTGCCACCACCTACCGCTATATGCTCCTCGACACCAACCTCTCCACGCCGGCGGCGCGTGCCGACTATGCGGCCCGCTATCCCGCCCGCGCCCATACCGTCAACGCCCTCTCGCAGGCCTTCACCAACCTGACGCAGGGCGACAGCATGCATTTCTATGTTCAGGCCATCTGTAGCTCCGCTCCTGGCGACAGCAGCATCTGGGCTGCCGCTCTCGACTTCCAGGTGCCGGCGCTCTGCCCCACACCCATCAACCTCACGGTGGTGACCACCTCCTATCTTGGTGCTCAGGTCACTTGGTCGCGCAACACCCCCCAACTGGCCAGCGAGAGTATGTGGGATATAAAATATGTACGCGCGAGCGACACCGATACCGTATTCATCACCAACCTCACCGCGATGACGGGCTACCTTGGTATGCTGATACCCGGCGAGCAGTACTACGTCTATGTGCGCGCCGTCTGCTCTCCCTCGATGCGTAGCGCATGGAGCGCCCCCGAACTGTTCGAGGCCGACTGCTCCCCCGCCACCATCACCCGGAGTACCCCCTATTTTGAGAATTTCAACAACTATCGTGCCACGGGCTATACCACCCAGGGTATCATGCCTCCCTGCTGGGACAGCATCAGTAATGGTACCAGCGCGGCTTACCATCCCCATGTCAGCAACTACAGTTCCCATAACGGAGGTTCTGGCTCGTTGCTTATGAGTGGTAGTACGTCTACATCTTATGGCAACAGGCAGTACGTCATCTTCCCAGAGTTCACCAACGACCTCAACGACCTGATACTCTCCTTCTGGTATTATAAGTATTCCACCACCTCATACGGTACTCTCACGGTGGGTTATGTCACCGATGCCGAGGACTCCTCTACCTTCACTCCGTTGCAGAATATAACCTTCTACAGCAGCAGTTCCTGGTACAATCAGAATGCCACGGTCGACCTCCGTTCGGTGGCCGATATCCCCAACACCCCGGGCGTGCGTCTGGCTATGAGATACTACCAGAACAGTAGTTCAACCAACTACCACATCCATATAGACGATATCAATCTGCGTCTGCCCAATAGTGAAGCGCTGATTCTCTCGATGTACCCCTACAGCAGCACCTACTATCGTGCCAGGGGTGTTATCGATACGCTGAACAACACCGTTACCATCCCCATGGGTAACACCGCCTCCTACAACTATTCTACCAACCCCTCCACGTTGGCGCACACCTTCACACTCAGCCAGGGTGCTACCCTGTCGCGCAATGGTACGACGATTACCTCGGGTACTTCCAATGCGGTCAACAGCATCGGATTGAACAACCCCACCACTTATGTTGTCACCGCCGAAGACGGTGTGACCACCCGCAACTGGACGGTGACTTTGGTTCCTGAATCTTGCATCCAACCCACGTCAATCACCTATACCAATTTGCAGTCCCGTTCGGTCCAGTTGCAGTGGTCTTGGCCTAATGGCAATATGACCGACTGGCTGTTGCGTGTATACCACGGCTCGCCGGAGAGTCCTACCTATTACGATACCATCCATGTTGAGCTTGCCGACCTCGACCAGATTGACACTGTCAACCATCGTGCTTATTACACGATGACGGTACCGGGCCACAATGTCCAGTACTACTATACCGTCTATGTGGCTGGCTATTGTCCGCCCAATGATACGACACAGTATTATGGCTCAACTTCGTTCTATACGCCGCCTACTTGTCCGGCTCCCACCTCGCTGATGGCGACCAATATCTCCCGCCGTACGGCCGATATAACCTGGAGCGGCACCGCTGCGCAATGGAAGGTCTTGGTCAGCACCACCTCTATTGCCGACCCCGCCAGTTCTACGGGCAACGTGTTAGACACAGTGGTGGCCACCAACTCCGTCCATTTGAGCGGACTCACCCGTGAGACCCAATACTATGTTTACGTTCAGGCCCTTTGTGGCGGCAACGATGGTAACAGTACGTGGGTGAATACCAATTTCACCACCCGCGGTTTGTCGCCCTGCTTCGAACCTTACACTATGACGAATCGTACTACCTCTACCAGCTATCCTTTCTACCAAAGCTATTACGAGACCTATTCGCAGATGCTCTTCCTTGCCTCCGAGATGGGAGCCGATACGGGCATGATACAATCCATCAGCTATTATTATACCTCCAGCAGCAACGTCACCCGTCCTCTTACCTTCTATATGGGCACGACTACTCAGGCCAACTTGGGGAGTTCCTATGTGCCTATGTCTGACCTCGTGGAAGTGGCTCATTCAAACTGCTACACTTTCAATACGGCCAACACATGGTACACCATCACCTTGGATGTGCCGTTCCACTACACAGGTGGCAACCTCGTGGTGGCCGTCAAACAGGACTACGATGCTTCGTGTAGAACTACCAATACCGGTTCGTTCCAGCAGGAGTATTCTTTGCCGGATTATCGTAACCGTTACTCCTATGTGACCTCCAGTGGTGCGTCATACAATATCACGTTCAATGCGTCGGGTCAGCCCACCTCGACGGGTAGCATGAGCACCAGTACCTCATACTATCGTCCTATCACAAGATTCTGCTTCAGCCCCGTGCCCGCATGTCCAGATCCGAGCATGATACAGGCCGATTTGGCCCGCACCTCCTCAACCGAGGCCTACGTCACCTGGAACCCTGGTGGCGGCGACTATGAGGGCTCCTGGGTCATCTTCCGCACCACCGTCCCAGTTTCCGACTTCTCTGTCCTGCCGGCTACCGATACTGTGGACAGCGTCGGCTACCTCTTCACCGGCTTGGCACCCTCTACTACCTACTATGTCTATGTACAGGCCCTCTGCAACGCCCAAGGACAGAACGATGGTGCCAGCAACTGGGTGCAGGGCATCATCACCACGCAGAACAGCTGTCCCGCACCCATCAACCTGGGTGTCGACAGCACCACGCTGGTATACAACGCCGCGGGCTTGCGCTGGAACCGCAACTACGGCTTCAATGCCTCCGAAACCGAGTGGGATTTGAAATATGTCATCGATGGTGGCTCCTCCAGCGATACGGTATATCTCAATGGATTGACCGATACCACGCAGCTGCTCTCCGGCTTGATGCAGGATACCTCCTATCATGTATGGGTGCGTGCCGTCTGCAGCCCCTCGCTCAAGAGTATCTGGACTCCCTGCTACACTTTCAACACACCGATGTACAGCAACTGTATGCAGTTGGGATCTATCTACAGCTATACTTCCTATCCTCTGCCGTATTATAGTGCAGGTAGCACAGCAACCGAACTTATCTATACCGCTGACGAACTCCGTCAGATGGGATATATGGCGGGTACCATCAATTCGCTTTCCTTCTATTTCTATGGCAGTAGCACGTCGTACACCACCAAGGAATTTTCTATCTATATGGGTAACACCACTCAGGCGGACTTCTCGTCGACGACACAGATAGCTATGACGGGATTGACACCTGTTTATACAGCCACTTCCAATACCATACCTACTGGATCCGGTTGGTATGAATTCCCCTTAACGACGCCTTATTATTGGGACGGTACCAGCAACCTTGTGGTGGGCGTGATTGTAAACCAACCCACAGGTGTGAACCAGAGCTACTCATATTTCTACTCCTATTATTCCTATACCTCCGGTTACTATCGTTCGTGCTATCGTTATAAGAGTAGTGCGCAGTTCACAGCAACTGACGCGACTACTACTGGTACATTTGGAAGACAGTACTACCGTCCGATAGTTAAATTCTGTTTCACCATTGACCAGCCCTGCCCACAGGTTAGCAACCTCCGTGCTACCAACCTGACTACAACCACAGCTGACCTGGTCTGGTCGCCGGGAGGCAACGAGACCGAGTGGCAGGTGGTGAACGCTACCTCTCAGATGACTCCTGCTACGCTGGCAACGGCGGGCTCCGTGGTCAACACAACGACCCAATCGCTCACCGGTTTGACGGCCAGCACCAGCTACTATTTCTATGTGCGTCCTATCTGCGGTGCCGGCGATACGGGCAGCTGGAGCTTACTGCGCTACCAGACACCGTGCCGCACCATCACCATCACCCAGGCCAATCCCTATTTCGAGAACTTTGGTAGCTACAGTGCAGTGAGTTATTCTGCTGCCAATGGTGTTGTTCCCACTTGCTGGGACATCCGTTATTTCGGAACCAGTGTCAACTACTATCCCCATGTTTATAATAATTCCGCTTATTCCATGGGTGACAGCAAGAGTCTGGTGTTCTATGTTTATAACTACACCACCTACAGCAATGGCGACGGAAAGGTCTTCGCCTACGCTCCGCAGGTGACCAACCCGCTGAACGACTTGGTGGTCTCTTTCTACAGCAGAAGCTATAGCTCCTCCTACGGTACCTTGTCACTGGGTTATGTGATCAACGATGACCATACGACCTTTACTCCGCTGGGTTCCGTGTCCCCCTCGGTTGCCTATAGCGCAATGGGCTTCCGTGAGTTTAACCTGCTGCGTGCTCCTGCCATCCCGGCAGGTGCCCGTTTGGCTTTCCAATTGGAAAATAATACCACTTCGACCGCCTATCATTCTATTGACAATGTGTTGATACGTCTGCCGTACGACAGCACCGACATCATTGCCATGAGCATCCATACCCCCACGGGGGTGCAGCGCGGTAACGCTGTCATCGACCACACCAACCATACGGTACAGATGACGGTGGGATATCGTGCCGATCTGAGTGGTACGGTGCTGGACTTCACGTTGAGCCACGGTGCCTCGATGGCACGCAACTCGGTGGCACAGGTGAGCGGCACCACCGCCAACAACTATGTCATCAATACCCCCTATACCTTTGATGTAACCGCCGAGGACGGCGTGACTACACAGCCGTGGACGGTGACCTTCGTCGAAGAGCAGTGCGTGCAGCCCCTCAGCTGCTCGGTGGACAGCATCACCTCGCGGTCGGCACAGCTGATATGGACCGATCCCACGGGCAATGAGACTCAGTGGATTGTCGAGCTGACCAACGAGAGCGTACCCGGCGTCACCCGTACGCTGGTGACAACGGCTATGCTGGCTCGTCAATCGGGCAACGTGCGTTACTACAACGTCACGTTCCCTGGTCGTCAGCTGAGTACACACTATCGTTTCCGCGTCCGCGCCTACTGCGGTGTGGGCGACAGCAGCTTGTATTCTGACACCACCCATTTCGTTATCCCGCCCACCTGCACTGCTCCGAGCAACTTAACGATAACCAACGTGCAACGTCGCGCTGCCGACATTAACTGGACTGAGAACGGTGGTGCCACGCAGTGGCGCGTGATTGTCAACACCACCTCGTTGGCCAACCCCGAGAGTGCTACGGGCGATGTGAAAGACACCATCGTTTCCAACCGTCCTTTCCTGCTGAGAGGCATCACTCGTGAGACCGACTACTACGTCTATATACAGTCGCAGTGTGGTGGCAGCGACGGCAATAGTTTGTGGATTAATGGTCATTTCCGGACGCCAGGTATGACGGCAGGTTGTATCGTCAAACCTGACACTGCTACGAGTCCTACGTATGCTGATTATGGAGCATATCCTTTCTATACGTCCAATCGTCAGTCCTATATGCAGAACATCTTCCTTGCGTCCGAGATGGGCAATGCTACAGGTATGATTGAGTCCATCAGCTATCTTTATACAGTCAATTCTACTCAGACACGTAAGCTGTCCATATATATGGGTACTACCAACACTAATACGTTTAGTGGTTCTACGGTTAATGACTATATCCCCATTTCAGACCTTACCCTTGTAGCGCAGCCTGCATGTTATACATTTACCACAGCTAATACGTGGTATAATATCCCCTTTGATACGCCATTTGCATATTCAGGTGGCAATCTTGTGGTAGCAGTGCTGATGGATTATGACCCGTCGTGTTACACATCTTCGACCAGTTTTGTGTATTGTTTTAGGAACCAGACGAACCGTACAGGGTACTGCTTAATGTCGGGCACGAGCTCTACTAACACGTCGGCCAATATTACGTTCAATGCCTCAGGTAAACCCACATCAACAAACGGTTTATCAACCTATCGGGAGCAGTACCGACCTGTTACAAAGTTCTGTTTCCAGGAGATATCTGCTTGTCCTCCTCCCGATACTCTGGTGGCTGAGTTGTCCACCATGACTTCCACTAGTGCCACAGTGACGTGGGCATCTGGTGGTGGCGACTACGAGAACGGCTGGGATGTACATATCTCTACCACACCTGGCGACACTATTAATGCAACACCGCTTACACATACGAACGATTCGACATATACCTTTACCGGTTTGACAGCGGCCACCAACTACTACGCTCATGTGCGTGCCGTGTGCAATGGCGAAGGTCACAATGATGGTGTTAGTGATTGGGTTGAAGTCCCATTCACCACGCCTAACTCCTGTCCGACACCGACCAACCTGCGCGTGCCTACCGCTGGCATCACTGGAAGTGCTGCACAAGTGGTGTGGAGCGACGGCGGCAGCATCACCTCATGGGATTTGAAATGGGTGGTTGACGGCGGTGGCGCCGGTGACACGGTGACTCGTCTCGCTGTTACTGACACGATACAGACCATTTGGGGCCTGATAAGCGACACCACATATCATGTATGGGTGCGTGCCAACTGCACCTCGGGTGTCACCAGTGTCTGGTCGCCTCGCGTCGATTTCAACACAGTCCATACAGCAGGTGACTGCGGGCAGATTGGCACTGGAACACTTACGACAGATAATCTTATTATTAGAAACAATTATGGCAATGGTTCCTCGCAGATGATATTTACAGCCGCTGAGCTGACGGCTATGGGTTTCTCTGCGGGTGACATTATTTCGGCCACATTCAAATTTACAGCACCGCCGGCCTCTTCCTACACCAAAGAGTTCTCCATCTATATGGGACATACGGCGATGTCCACGTTCTCTTCTTCTTCAGACATGGTTTCTTTGTCAACACTCACCCATGTCTATGGTCCAACAGTGTTCAATTCAACGTCACCTGCTGAATTATTATGTACATTTACCACACCATTTACTTGGGACGGCACCAGTAATATTATAGTGGCTACGTTGATGAATCAAAGCGGCTCAAGTCAAGGGTATTCAGGTTTCAATGCCTACAGTAGCGCAGCGGGTGCTACCCGTACTGCTTGGCGTTATCGTGATAGCAGTCCGTTTACCGTTTCAGATGCTAATACAGGTGGAAGCGGTGGGACAAACAGTGACCGACCCAATGTGAAGTTCTGCTTTGCACCGCAATCATGTACGTCGGTACAAAACCTTGCAGTGAGCAATATCACCTCCTCGGGTGCCATCGTGCGGTGGAGCCCCCGTGGTACGGAGACCGCTTGGGAACTCTATGTCAGCACGACACCGATGACGGAGTCTGACTTGGCATTGGTGACACCCATCGCTGTCACTCCATTGCCGGTCTATACGCTGACAGGTCTGGCTTACGAGACACAATATTATGTATATGTACGCGCTGATTGTGGCAATGGCGACTATAGCGACTGGCGTTCCGTTGATTTCACGACCGACCACCTCTGCGGCACGCCCATCAACTTGAGCGCGACCAATATCACGACCAGCACCGCTGATGTGAGCTTCACCCACGCGGGTGGCGGCACCTTGACGGACTACAACGTCCGCTACTGGAAGCGTGGCTTCCCCGCCACGATGGTGACACGCAACAACGTCTCGCTGACGGCAGGCGTCTACGGTCTCACCGGTCTGGATTACTCCACCACTTACGTGTGGCAGGTGCAGGCCAATTGTTCCGAACTGGGCGGTTGCAACAGCGCATGGTCGGTGACCGACACCTTCGCCACCCCATGTCCGAGCACCTTCACGCTGCCCTACGCAGAGAACTTCGACAACGACCTCGTGAACCAGCTGCCCCGTTGCTGGGACGGCATCAACACCGGTACGGCCAATAGCGCCTATCCGTATGTGTTCAACACCAACCCGAGCAGCTCGCCCAACAGCTTGTTCTACGCTGTGGCTTCGGCGGCCACCAACTCCAACCAGTATGCTGTGCTGCCTCCTGTGGGTGCCCTCGGCACGCTGCAGGTGGCTTTCGCCGCTAAGGCCTCGTCGACCAGCTACGGTCCCAAGGTCATCGTGGGTGCCATCGACGGTACCAACGTCGCCACTTTCGAGCCGGTGGATACTTTCGATATCACGACAAGTTACGCCACCTATACGGCATTCTTCGACCATCTGCAGGGTACCTTCACCACCCCGCGCATCGCCCTGATGGTGTGCAAACCCACCTCGGGTGCCCACAACGTCTATATCGATGATGTGGCGGTGTCAGCGGCACCGACCTGCTTCCCGGTCACCAACGTGACGGCTACCGACATCAGCGATGTGAGCGCGACTATCAACTGGTCCTACAACCACACCGCACCGACGAACTACAGCGTGGTGATTACCACGGTTAATCCCGTGGATCCGGATACGATGACCTCGAGTACGTCGACCACCACCTCCTTCATCAGCAACACGCTGACGGGCAGCACCACCTATTATGTATATGTGCGTGCCAACTGCACCGACGGCAGCTATGGTGACTGGAGCCAGGTGTATACCTTCACCACCGACTGCCCCATCTATTATGTGACCGCCACCAACGCCTATACGGAATCCTTCACCAACCCGGTGATGCCTCCCGCCTGCTGGCGTTACGCCCGTACCGCCGGCGCCACTCTCGACCCGGGCTGGGTGCGCAACACCACGGCAGCCAACTACTACAGCTATCCCGCTTCGGCCGCTCTCACACGTCTGCCTGCAGGCACCAAGAGCGACCTGGTGTCCCGCCGCCTGAACCTCTACAACGGCGACGGCGTGACCACCCCGCGCGACTACTGCGTGGACTTTTGGATGTACCGTAGCAACTACGCCACGCCGAAGCCCAACGAGGGTGTGAAGGTTTGGATTAACGACCGTCCCGACACTGTGGGCAGCAACGCCTATATGCTGCGCCATGTGCGTCGTCAGTACAACCTCTCGCCGGCAGAATCGGCAGTGGGTTGGAAACGCTACACCGCGCAGATACCTGTCGCTGACATCCCGGCCAGCCGCAATTGCTACATTATCATGGACGGTATCCATGAGAACGGTCTGGAGACCTATATCGACAACTTCTATGTGGGTATCGACTCCAACTGCTATCCCACTGTGGCCGCTGTCGACTGCGGTTCCGCTACCATTGATTGGACATCGGGTGTGCTTCAGGGTCAGTGGCTCGTAGACCTCTATGACCAGAGCGGCACCACACTGGTTACCCAGTCGCAGCGCAGCACCACCAAGCGCTTCACCTTCACAGGTCTTACCCGCAACACCACCTATATGGCTGTGGTGGGTACGTTGAGAGAGGTGAACGGCTATGATGTATACGACACCGCATGCATCCTCTTCACCACGACACAGTGTACCGATATCAACATTGTGGCCGACGTGCAGCAGAATGTGAACTGCTCTGGTGCCAGCAGCGCCTATATCACGGTGCTCTCGCCGTTGACGAGCAACCAGGAGTCCTACGAGTATGCACTGGTGGCTTCGGGCAACACTCCTTCCGCTAGCGACTACGATACGATAACCACCTTCACTCCTGCCAACGGCACCTACGACCTCCATGTGCGCATGGTGAGCACAGGCATTGACAGCGTGCGTACCATTGTGATACGTGACTCGGTGACCAAGCCGAACGTTTACATCGCCACGGGCGACACCGTTTGCGAGGGTGACACCGTCCGTCTGACAGCTTCGGCTGACTATGATGATGCCCACGCCGCTATCTTTACCTATGGCTGGAGTGGCCCCAACAGCTACACCAACAGCACCGACTCGCTCGTGCTGACGCAGGTGGTGCCCACACAGACCGGCAACTACACCTTGACGGTGACCGACAACGCTACGGGCTGCGACAGCACGGTGACGGTGAACGTGAAGGTGAACCCGCATACCTCTTCCAACTCATCACTCTCTGAGTGCCACCTCTATCGTTGGGATGTGACGGGACAGACCTACTTCAGCGACACCGTATTGAACGACACCATCCGTAACGTGAATGGTTGCGACAGTGTGCTCCACCTGAACCTGACCATTGTGGCAGGTCCGGAACACCGCGACACCGTGACCGCTTGCGATACCTATACATGGGTGGCTGGCAACAATGTGACCTACGATACCACGCAGGACACCATTGCCCACTATCTGATAGACTTGCCTGGCGCTGGATGCGACAGCATGCTCTTCCTCTACCTGACGGTGAACTACAGCACCACACGCGATACAGATTTCTATGATGCGTGCGACACCTTGCGCTGGGCTATCAACGACAGTTTGTACGAGGTCTCCACGGTTGACCGCTACGTGAGCACCAACACGGTGGGTTGCGACAGCATCAACCACATCGCGTTGACGATTCGCAACAGTACCAAGCGTACCGCCGACGAGATTGACGCGTGCGGTTCCTATCACTGGATTAACGACAGCATCTATACCGAATCGACTGAGACAAGCTGGACCATCCAGAACTACGTGGGTTGCGATAGTGTGAACACCTTGAAGCTGGTTATCCGCGAAGTGCCTCACGACACGGTGGCAGAACACGGCTGCGACGATTATGTATGGACCAACACGGGCTACCACTACACCGAATCGTCCGACACCTCCACCGTTGTCTTTACGGCAGCTGCCGCCAACGGCTGCGACAGCTTGGTGACCCTCAACCTCACGATGGGCTACACCACCTACAGTGAGCAGTTTGATGACATCTGCGACAGCTTGGAGTGGAACCACCTCGTGCTGTCGACGGTGGGTGACTTCCTCGATACCATCATGAACGCGGCGCAGTGCGACAGCGTGATGACGATGCATATCACCAATGTGCGTCTCAGCTCGCTCCGCGAATTCCGCGATACGGCATGCTTCACCTACACTTGGTACGGTGACGAATATGTGGACAGCGAGGATCTCTATCATACTTTGCCTAACGCCAATGCGGTGGGTTGCGACAGTAATGAGTTGCTCCACCTCGTGGTGAACTACGGCACCGACACCATCTACATCGACACGGCTTGCGACAGCTACACCTGGACGCTTAACGAAGGTGCAGTATACACCGTGTCGGGTACCTATGCCCGCAACTACATTGGCACCACCAGCTGCCCCAGTGTGGACAGCTTGCGTCTGGTGGTCTTCGAGACACCTGACACCATCATGGTCCGCACGACGAAGAACACCTATTGTATCGACAGCAACGCCACCATTACGGTGCTCTCGCCGCTGTCGCATGGTGACACCGTCTATGAGTACTCGCTCGACGGTACCAACTATCAGGAAGATGTGCTCTTCGACAACTTGGGTGCCCAAACCTATACACTCTACGCCCGCGTTCAGGGCAGCCATTGCGAGCAGACGGTGGCGGTGACCATCCAGGATTCGCTGGTCTTGCCGACCATTACACTGGCTCTCAGCGACACCAGCTGCGTGGGTGACACCGTGTCGCTCACACCTGGCGTGGCCTATACCGATGGTCATACGAGTACCTTCGGCTACACCTGGTCCGGCCCGAACAGCTTCACCGCCAATACGCTCGGTATACGTCTCGACAGCGTGGTGACGGGTATGTCCGGCAGATACTACTTCACTGTTCGCGATAGCGTAACAGGTTGCGACAATCCGCGTAGAATAGATATCGTAGTGTTCGAACACTCCGACTCCACTTTCGTGGTGAACACCTGCGACAGCTACACCTGGATGAACGGACAAACCTACACCGACACCACGATGGGTGAGGTCTACACCATCCGTAACGCCCACAGCTGCGACAGTGTGAATACGCTGAACCTGACCATCCGATACAGCAGCGAGCGTCACGATACCGTGAAGGCCTGCGATAGCTACATCTGGCGTCTGGGTGACAACGAGCGTTATGTGACGACGCCATTGACGGTGCCTACCGATACCATCACCAACCGTGTCCGCTGCGACAGCGTGCTCTTCCTGCACCTGACCGTCTACCAGACACCTACTACTGTAACGGTTGTCAGCACGAACAACACCTACTGTGTGGGCAGCAACGGCACCATCACGATGGTCGCCCCGCTGTCGCACGGTGACACTATCTATGAATACTCACTGGACGGCACCACCTACCAGACCAGCACGTTCTTCTCCGGTCTCGCTTCGGGCACCTACACGGTGTACGCCCGTTGCGTGGGCAGCGAATGTCCCGGTACCACCACTGTGGTGCTGACTGACGATCGTGTGAATCCGAACGTGACGCTGCCTATCGTTCCCGCCTACTGCGAGGGTGACACGGTGAACATCACGCCTTCGGTGAGCTACAGCGACAACCGCGTGGCTACCTACACCTACCTCTGGGAGGACGGCGGCACCTTCAGCACCTCCTCGCAGACACTGCATATCGACAGTGTGGTGTACACGCAGGGCGGTGTCTACACCTTCCGCGCCACCGACAACGAGACCCAGTGCTTCCGCGAGGCATCGGTCAACCTCCTGGTCCATGTGCATACCGACTCGGTGTTCAACGTCAACACCTGCGACAGCTATACCTGGATGAACGGACAGACCTACACGACTACAGGCAACGATGAATATGTGATTACGAATGCCGCCGGTTGCGACAGCGTGAACACTCTGAACCTGACCATCCGCTACAGCAGTGAGCGTCACGATACCGCTACGGCTTGCGACACCTACACATGGTATCCGTGCTACACCTGTTCGGCACAGACCATCACCGTTCCGCCGACCGAGTATCCGACCGACACCATAGTGAACCTGGCTGGCTGCGACAGCGTGGCAATACTCCACCTGACGCTGAACCTCAACAGCAGTACTCTCTATCTGGACACTGCTTGCGACAGCTATACTTGGAGCCGCAACGGACAAACCTACACTACCAGCACCGAGGATGTCTATAGATATGCTACCGACGCCAACTGCCCCAGTGTGGATACGCTGCGTCTCGTGGTGAACTACCAGAACACCGGCATCGAGAGAGACACCGTTTGCGACGAGTTCGTCTGGATCAATGGCAACGGCAACGTATACCATGCATCTACCACCTCACCGACCTACACCTACCAGAACCAGTGGGGTTGCGACTCGGTGGTGACGTTGGCTCTCGTGGTGAACAACAGCACACGCTACGATAGCATGGTGACTGCTTGCGACACTTATACATGGTACGACAGCACCTACAATGCCGACGGCCGCGGTATACACCTGCTGAGCGGTGCCAACGCTGCCGGTTGCGACAGTACGGAATACCTCTACCTGACGATGCACTACAGCACCAGCAGCGACAGCATAGGCAACTACTGCGACAGCATGACGTGGTATGGTACTACCTACACGTCTGACGGCACCTACAGTCGTCTGCTGACCGGTGCCAACGCTGCCGGATGCGACAGTACGGCACGCCTGCACTTGACATTGCGTCACAGCACCAGCAGCGACAGCACGGGTGTCTACTGCGACAGCTACACCTGGTACGGTACTACCTACACACGCGATACCACCGTCTACCGTCATCTGACCAACCTGATGAGCTGCGACAGTGTGGCTTCGCTGACTGTGACCTTCCACTACAATACCAATACCCGCTTCGACACGACGGTCTGCAACTCGTACACTTGGAACCGTCAACGTTACACAACAACGGGTGTCTACACTTACGACTACAACCAGACTTACAATCCGCGTAGACCTGAACTCTGTCCGAGTACCGATACCCTCTATCTGACGGTACACGCTGCACCGAGACGTGTGGTGGGCCGTTCGACAGCCAACTCCTTCTGTGTGGGTTACAACGGTGAAATCAACATGCAGTTGCCGGTCAACGACAGCGTCAATATCTACGAGTACTCTATCGACGGTGTCAACTATCAAGATTCAGGACGCTTCACCGGTCTGATGGGTGACTCGACCTATACCGTCGCTGCCCGTCTGGTGGGTAGCGAGTGCCCGGGTTCGACAACCGTCACCGTGGCTACCCGTATCCTGTATCCCAATGCCACCTTGCCGACCCTCTCGCCGTATTGCGAAGGCGACACCGTAATGGTGAAGCCCACCGTGACTTACAGTGACCGTCACCAGGCAGAATACTATTATGACTGGACGTTGGGCGGCAGCACCGCCTCCACCAACGACACGCTGATTATCGGCGGTGTGCTGGCAGCCCAGGGCGGTACCTATACACTCGTGGTCACAGACACGCTGAACGGCTGTACCGACACTGTGACGACCAACGTTGTGGTCAATACGGCTACCGACTCCATCTACACATTGACCGCTTGCGACAGCTACACTTGGGTGAACGGACAGACCTACACCAGTGCGGTGACGGGTGTGACCGACACCATAACGAATGTGCTGGGTTGCGACAGTGTGAGCATACTCAACCTGACAGTACTCAGCAGCACGGAGAAACACGACACCGTGTACGCTTGCGACCACTATCAGTGGAGAGACCTGGACGGTGACGGCGTAGGCGAGACCTATCGCTACAACATGGCTTCGACCTTCGTGGTGACCGACACCATAACGAATGGCGTGGGTTGCGACAGCGTACTCTTCCTGCACCTCTCGCTCTATCCGAGACCGAACGACGTTCAGGCCACAGTGACGCACAACACCTTCTGTACTTCCAGCAACGGTACGCTGACGGTGACGTCGCCGGTGAACGACTCGATGTACTCCTACGAGTATTCGTTGAACGGCGGTGCCTTCCAGACCAGCCCCGTCTTCACGGCTCTGGCTCCTGGCAACTACACCGTCGAGGCCCGCGCACAGGGTAGCGACTTGATTGGCGCTGCCTGCTCGGCAACGAATACCTTCACAATCAACAACACGCCGTACTACCCGACAGTGACGATGCCGACCGACACCTTCTTCTGCGAGTACACCAGCGGTGTGATTATGCCTGTGATTTCCTACAGTGACAGCCATACGGCTTACTTCGACTACAGATGGTCGAATACCTCTGGCTTCTCTGCTTCGGTGCTGCCGTTGCGTCTCTCCAATGTGCTGACGAGCTATGCCGGCAGCTATACCTTCACGGCTACCGACGATGTGACGGGTTGCGCCACCTCGGCTACTGTCAACGTGACGATACCGACGGCTACCGACTCGATATTCATCATCGACTCGTGCGACAGATACACCTGGATGAACGGCACTACCTACACTGCCAGCACCACGGCGACATACACCACCACGAATGCTGCAGGTTGCGACAGCGTGAATACGCTCCGTCTGACCATCTACAACAGCTCCGTGGGTAACGATAGCGTGACGGCTTGCGACACCTACACCTGGATTGACGGTGTGACTTACACCACCGCCCCGGTGACGGCTCCGGTCGACACTTTGGTCAATGCTGTGGGTTGCGACAGCGTGGTGTACCTGCACCTGACACTGAACAACAATACCAACACTCGCTACGACAGCACGGTGTGCGATTCCATCATCTGGAACAACACCACCTACAGCAGCAACGGCACCTATACATATAATTATAGCAACGCCGCCAACTGCCCGAGTGTGGATACCCTGGTCCTGACGGTGAGCAACAGCACCACCGGCACCCAGAGAGACACGGTTTGCGACAGCTACACCTGGACCTCTGGTGACGGCCAGACCTACACCGCCTCTACGGTGACGATGCCCAGTGCACCGACCTACACGATGACGGCTGCCAACCAGTGGGGTTGCGACTCGACTGTGACACTCGCTCTCGTGGTGAAGAGCAGCACCAGCAGCGACAGCACTGGCAGCTATTGCGACAGTATGACCTGGTACGGCACCACCTATACCACTTCGGGTGACTATGTACGCGTACTGCCCAATGCCAACGCTGCCGGTTGCGACAGTACGGTGACGCTGCAACTCGACATCCGCAATGCTACCTATCTGGATACCCTGGTGAGCGTTTGCGACAGTTTCGAGTGGTACGGTACCAACTACACCACCAGCGGCATCTACAGCAGACCGCTGACGGGTGCCAACGCGGTGGGTTGCGACAGCACGGTGTCTCTCAACCTGACCGTGCGTCACAGCACGACCAGCGACAGCACGGGTACCTACTGCGACAGCTACACCTGGCATGGTACCACCTACACACAGTCGGGTGACTACAGCATCACGATGAACAACTTTAACAGCGAGATGTGCGACAGTACAGCTTGGCTGCACTTGACCTTCTACTACAACACGAACCAGCGTATCGACTCCTCGGTGTGCGACCGCGTGAACTGGCACGGCCGTTACTACACAGCGACAGGTGTCTATACCTACTCATACACTACTGCACAACGTTGCCCGAGCGTGGATACCCTCAACCTGACGGTGTACGCCACTCCGGCCCGCGTGCGTGCCACCACGACAAGCAACAACTACTGCATCGGCGCCAACGGCACGATTACGGTGATTGAGCCGCTGAATAATGCCACTACCAGCTACGAGTACTCGCTTGATGGTGTGACATACCAAGACAGCGTACGCTTCACCAACGTGGCCGCCGGCACTTACCGCGTCTACGCCCGCGCCATTGGCAGCGAGTGTGCTCGCGTCAGCAGCAACAGCTATACCGTGGGCACGATGACGACCAATCCTCTGATCACGATGCCTCTGGTACAGCCCTTCTGCTCGGGTGACAGCGTATCGTTGACACCGACGGTGTACTACGCCGACAGCCGCGCAGCTGGTTATAGCTACAACTGGGCTGGCCCCAACGGCTTCATCGCCACCACAGCCAGCTTGACCATTGACAGCATCAACATTGACCATCGCGGCAGCTTCACTGTCGTGGTAACCGACACGCTGACAGGTTGCCAGCAGACAGGCAACGTCATCCTCTATGTGAACGAGCCCTCTTCGGCCTCTTTCACTCAGGATGTGTGCGACAGCTACAACTGGATTGACGGCCAGACCTACACGGCTACGGGCGTCTATACCTGGGATACGCTGAACGCTGTGGGTTGCGATAGCGCCAACACCCTCAACCTGACGGTACGCTACAGCAGCGAACGTCACGACTATGACTGGGTGTGCGACAGCTACACTTGGACAATCGGCAACGGTCAGACCTATACCGAGACTCCGGCTACGCTGCCGACCGACACGTTGGTCAACACAGTGAACTGCGACAGTGTGCTCTACCTCCACTTGGTGGTGAACCACAACACCAGCACGGTTTACACCGACACCGCTTGCGATGTCTACATCTGGACTCGCGACGGTAGCGACTATATCGTCGGCGGTACCTATACCTATGAGTATGTGACCGACTCGGGCTGCCTCAGCGTCGATACCCTCTACCTGACATTGAACTACAACACCAGCAGTGGTCTCGACACCACGGTGTGCGACAGTTACACTTGGCACGACACCACCTACACTTCGGACGGCATCTACTTCTACGGCTACAACACTGCAGAGGGCTGCCCGAGTGTGGATACCCTGGCTCTGTCGGTGAACTACAACACCAATGCATCTGATTCTGCAGAGGTGTGCGGTAGCTACACTTGGGAGAACCACACCGACAGCACATACACCACGACAGGTACATATTATTATAGCTACACCACCAACGAGGGTTGCCAGAGTGTGGATACCCTCTACCTGACGGTGAACTATCCTACCAGCACGGTGATTGTTGATACGGTGTGCGACCAGATTAACTGGCACGGTACCACCTACGCAATAGCTGGCGAATACTACTATGAGTATTACACCGACCACAACTGCCACAGCGTCGACACACTGCGCCTGACTGTCCTCTACAACAGTAATCACGGTATAGACACGACTGCTTGCGACAGCTACACCTGGGTGGAGAACGCCAACGCGGTCTACACGACGACAGGCGACTACTATCGCAGCTACACCGCCGATAACGGTTGTCCGAGTGTGGATACCTTGCACCTGACAATGCACTACAACACCAGTGTTGCCGACACCGTTACGGCTTGTAACAGCTATGCTTGGCACGATACCACATACTTCACTACCGGTGAGTACACCTACAGCTACAACAATACCAACGGTTGCCCGAGTGTTGACACCCTCCGTCTCACGGTGAACTTCAGCACCGACTCCGCTATGAGCGACACGGTGTGCGAGGGTATGGAGTGGCACGGTATCGCCCGCAACCATACTGGCGACTACGTGTATAGCTACACCACCGCTGAGGGTTGCTTCAGTGTGGATACGCTCCACTTGGTGGTCCTCCACAACAGCAACACCATCTACACAGATACGGCTTGCGACAGCTACACATGGCATCTGAACAACGACACGGTGATTACCACCTCCGGTGTGTACACCCGCAGTTACAGTGCTGCGAACGGCTGCCCGAGCATCGACACGCTCTATCTGACGGTGAACTACAACACCAACACCCGCTTCGACAGCACGGTGTGCGATGTCATCACCTGGAACGGCAGTACCTATGACACGGCGGGCAGATACACCTACCGCTATGTCAATGCTGACAACTGCCCGAGCGTGGATACGCTGAACCTGACAGTGAACTACAACAGCAACACTGCTTACAGCGACACTGCCTGCGACAGCTACACCTGGACACTCAACAACTCGACGAACTACACGCAGAGCGGTACTTACCTGCGCAGCTACTACGCAAGAAATGGCTGCCCGAGCGTTGATACCCTCTACCTGACGGTGAACTACAACAGCAGCTCCACCACTACGGATACGGTCTGCGACAGCTACACGTGGCATGACTCCACCTATGCCATTTCGGGTGAGTACATCTACGCGTACACCACGAGCGGCAACTGCCCGAGTACCGACACGCTGCGTCTGACGGTGAACTACAACACCAGCACTGCATACGACACTATCGTCTGCAATGACTTCGAGTGGCACGGTGTAATCTACACCGACGACACGGTGGCTCTCTACAACTACCTGACCGCCGATGGTTGCGCCAGCACCGATACGCTGCGTCTCGACCTCCGTCTCAGCACCGACAGCACGGCGACACTCACGGCTTGCGACACCTTCGCATGGCACGGTGTCACCTACACGACGAGTGGCGACTACTACTATAGCTACACGTCGGCCAGCGGCTGCCCGAGCAACGATACGCTGCACTTGACGATGAACTACAACACCAATGCCGGCTATACGGATACGGCTTGCGACAGCTACACCTGGCACGACAGTGTCTACACAGTGGGTGGCATGCAGCTCTACAGCTACACCGCCGCCAACGGCTGTCCGAGCGTCGACACCCTCTACCTGACGGTGAACTACAACACCAGCAGACTACTGGATACCGCTGTGTGCGACAGCTTCTACTGGAGCACTACCGACAGCACCTACCTGGTCAGCTGCGTGGAGGTGGTTACCTATAACACTGCTGAGGGTTGTCCGAGCGCTGACACGCTGCGTTTGACCATCAGCCACCGTACCGACACGACCTACACTGTGGCTGCTTGCAACAGCTACACATGGCAAGATACCGTACTGACCACCAGCGGCGACTACATCCGCGGCTATGTGGGTGTGACGGGCTGCTACAGTGTCGATACGCTGCATCTGACCATCGATACTGGTTCCTTCAGCACCATGGACACCACGGTTTGCGAGGAATACACATGGGCTCTGACCGGTACTACCTACACCACGAGCGGTGTCTACGTCAATGATTACTACAACCCCATCGGATGTCCGAGTGCCGACACGCTGCACCTGACGGTGAACAACGGTTCCTTCACCCTTGACACCGTAACATCGTGCGGCAGCTACGCTTGGCACGACACCACCTACACTACTGACGGCATCTACACGTACAGTTACACGAACGCTGTCAACTGCCCGAGTATGGATACCTTGTCGCTGACCATCATACCGAACGAGGACACCACCTTCACGGTGAGCAGCTGCGACCAGTATGAATGGCACGAGGTGGCCTACGCTACATCGGGTAACTACTACTATAACTTCACGGCTGCCAACGGTTGTCCGAGTACCGAGACACTGCAACTCACGATACTCAGCAGCAACACCAGCGACACCATAGCCACCGCTTGCGACCAGCACACCTGGTTCGACAGCACCTACACGGTGAGCGGCGACTACACACGTTCGCTGACCAACGTGGCCGGTTGCGACAGCGTCCGCACACTGCACCTGACGGTGAACTACAGCACCACAGGCGACACCTCGGTGTGGACCTGCAACAACTACACATGGTACGGCTCGCTCTTCACCACGAGCGACACCGCTACCCATACACTCAGCACCGTGGACGGTTGCGACAGTGTGGTGACGCTGCACCTCACTATCAATCGGGATATGACAAGTGTCTATGTCGACACTGCTTGCGACTCCTACATCTGGGAGGGCAACACCTACACCGAGAGCAACTACACAGCAACGCATACCTATCCGACCGCCGGTGGTTGCGACAGTGTGGTCACACTGAACCTCTTCATCAAGTATAGCGACCATACCACTCACGAGGTGACGGTGTGCGACAGCTACACTTGGGAGGGTACCACCTACACCACGAGCAACAACTCCGATACCCGCACCTACACCAACATGGTGGGTTGCGACAGTGTGGTGACACTCAACCTGACGGTGAACCACAACAGCAGTCATACCGACAGCATTGCGGTCTGCAACAGCTACACCTGGGATGGTGTTACCTACACGACCAGCGGTACCTATGTCAACGACTATGTTGACCTGAACGGCTGCGACTCAACGGTGACGGTTGTCCTGACGGTGAGCACCTCTATGGAACGTAACGAGAGCGTGACTCTCTGCGAATACGACCTGCCGTACCAGTACAATGACACCGTCTTCGGTGTGGGTACGACCAGTGGTGTCCACGACATCGTCTACACCAGCCAGGAGGGTTGCGACAGCATCATCCACCTGCGTCTCAACCTCTACTACGGTCCTATCACCAGCAATCCTGAGGCCACTATCCAGTGCTTCGAGCATCAGTTCCGTCTCATCGCTCACCACACCAATGACATCAATACGGTGACTTGGTCGTCGGTGCCCGAAGACCCGAACCTCGCTCTCCAGCAAGGACGTGACACCATCTATGTGACCCCCAATGTTCCGACAGTGTACACCGTATCGGGTATCGTACCTGACGCTGGTTGCCACAACTCGATGAGTGTTAACATCAGTGCACTGCCTTCGGCTCGCGCTGCCATGAATATCGCTCCTCCGTACATCACTGCCGACCATCCGGAGGTGACGGTGGAAGACCGCAGCACGGGTGACATCGCATGGCGTCGCTGGTACATCGATGGCTACGAGGCCGGTAGCGACTACCGCTTCACCTACAACTATCCTAACGGACCCGACAGCATTCAGTTCATGCTCGTTGTGGCAGATCCTGAGTTCGGTTGCGAAGACACCGCAGTCACCTACGTCTATCGTCGTGGCGGTGTGGTCTATGCTCCGTCAGTATTCACGCCCGATGAGCCCAACAACAACTGCTTCAGCGTCCAGATTGAGAATGCTATCCAGTACCGCATCAGCATCTATGCCCGCAATGGTCTGCTGGTCTATGAATCGCCAGACATCGACGGCTGCTGGGATGGTACGGTTAGAAACACTGGCCACGCATGTCCGCAGGGTAGCTACATCTATGTGATAACCTACACTACCGACGAAGCTCCCGATACTCGCGAATCCTACAGAGGCAGCATCCTTCTGCTTCGTTAGCCAGAGTATGAGCTACAGTCACTCTAACAGCGAAGGGTGTCCCCACAGCAAGGGATGCCCTTTCGCATTCTAAAGCAAATAATGAATAAACAAAAAGATAAAACACATCAGGACTGATTTTGGCACAGGAAACGTCGCTGATATTATGAGGACAAAGGGATTTCGACATATTATCTGTTGGCTATTGGCATTGGCAATGACACCAACCTTTGTACACTCACAAGAGATGGGGTGCCCTCCTGTTACAGGTCTGACGGTGTCGGGTGTGACTGCCTGTGGCGCTCAGGTGACCTGGAGTCCCGGAGGCGGCGAATCAGCTTGGAGTATTTTCTATGCCACTACACTAGTGGTGCCCGACAGCGCAACCGTGCCTACTATGGACTCTATACAGTCACCATTGGCGTGGTTGGGTGACCTCGTGCCGAATACAACCTATTATGTATATGTACGCGCATTGTGCAGCGATACCGCTGTCAGTGTATGGTCTCCAGTTTCAACATTCACTACGAACAACCGTGAGTATGCCGACAAGCACGATACTATCTGCGGAGGTATGAGTTATCCGTGGAGAGATAGCGTATATTTGCAGTCGGGCATATACTGCGATACTGTATATAACGCCCAGAGTGGTACGGACAGCATCTATCGGCTGCATCTGCAGGTGGACACTATCTGGGGCGACACCAGTGCTTTTCATTGCTCCCATTTCATCTGGTATGGCAATAACTATACGGCCAGTGACATCTATACCCATGTCCGTCCGCTGGCGAATGGCTGCGACAGTGTGGTACGTCTGCATCTCACCATCGGCAGGAAATTCAAGGACACTTCGGTGATTGCCTGTGACAGCTACACATGGTACGGGACCACGCTCACTCCGTCGGGAGATTATGGACATACCATTGTGGGAGGCGCATCGAACGGATGTGACAGTGTCATTCGGTTGCATTTGACAGTGCGACGGACGAGTAGGGGAGACACCACCGCCACTGCCTGCGACCGCTTCGTATGGTACGGTATGGTCTACCGTAGTTCGACGACTCCTATCCATCATTTCACCAATGCTGTCGGCTGCGACAGTACGGTAACGTTGCGTCTGACTATCTACCGTTCCTCCACGGGAGAGGATACGGTGACCACCTGTCACCCTTATACATGGACTGCCGGCACCGGATACACCTATACGGAGAGTAGCGACACCTCGACCTATACGTTGCCCAACAGATACGGGTGCGACAGCACGGTGACGTTGCACCTTACCATATCAGGTACGCTGGGCACGGTCTATACCGATACGGCTTGTGAGAGTTATACTTGGCACGTTTACGGTGACTCGGTCTATACGCAGAGTGGCCTATATGTTTGCCATTATTACAATGACGAAGGATGTGAAGTTAACGACACCCTGCATCTTGCCGTATTCCATACCGCAGGCAACTCCTATAGTACGGTGGTGTGTGACAGTATGCGTTGGCATGATGTGCTATACACTGTCGACACTGTGGTGCAGTATCATTACCTTGCGGGAGGTCGCTGCACCAGCACCGACACGTTGCATCTGGAGATACACCACAGCAGCAGTGCCGGCTATGCTGCCACAGGTTGCGACAGCTATGTCTGGTCGCTGCACGACACCAGCTATGCGGAGGGGGGCATCCATCTTTATCCCTATTCCTCAGTGGGTGGTTGCGCCAGTACCGATACTTTGCACCTCACCCTGTATCATAGCGGTGACACGGTATACACAGTATCGGCATGTGACACGTATACTTGGGCGGTCAACGCTGGAACCACCTACACTCAAAGCGGTTCGTATGCCCGACATTATACCACTCCCGAAGGGTGTGCGAGTGTCGACACGTTGCATCTCACCATCCATCACGGTAGCCATACGCTCTATGATATTGCCACCTGCGACAATTACTATTGGGCTGTCACGGATAGTATCTATCTTGTAAGTACGGCAGATACTGTTTCCTATACCGATGGCAACGGCTGTGCCAGCGTGGACACGTTGCATCTGGTATTGCACTATGGTACGTCGGTAGCTGTGGTCGATACCGCCTGCAACTATTACGACTGGCATGGAACGCGCTATACGTCGGGTGGGGTTTACTATTACAGTTATATTTCTGCCGACAATTGTGCCAGCGTGGACACCCTACGTTTGGTGCTCCATTATGGCTCCGATACGGTTTATGTAGTGTCGGCGTGCGAAGAATATGTGTGGGAGGCCAACCAATCCCACCGCTATGCCAGTTCGGGTGTCTATCTGCGTCAATATACCAGCGGTGACGGCTGTGCCAGCACTGACACGTTGCGTCTCACCGTCAATCACGGTACCCACGACACGACGGTGCGCCAGGTGTGCAACAGCTATCGCTGGCACGACAGCACATACACTGCGTCGGGTACCTACAGGTACGATTACCTAAATGCAGTGATGTGTCCCAGTACCGACACGCTGCACCTTACGCTCCAGTATGGAACCGACACCGTGTATGATGAGTTGGCATGCGATATGTTCTGGTGGCACGATTCGCTCTATACCGTAGGTGGCGTATATGTCCGTCGGACTCTGTTGCCCAATGGGTGTCTCGATATTGATACCCTTCGTCTTACGATCAACTATAGTAACCGCGTTGACACCTCGGTGACGGCTTGTGACGCTTTTGTATGGAACGGTCAGACCTATCTTTTCGACGAAGACATCGTTGATGCCTACATGAACCAGTATGGCTGCGATAGTGTCTACAAGATACATCTCACGATGCATTACAGTGCCAAAGTTGATACGCTCGTGGAGGCCTGCGACCAGTATGTCTGGCGTGGGCGCACCCATACATCGGACGCTATAGATACGGCCCAGTTGATCACCTCTGAGGGTTGCGACAGCGTGGTGACTCTCCATCTTGTGATGCACAATAGCGTGTACTATGTGCAGGAAGCCGTTGCCTGCGACTCGTTCCGGTGGTTCGACAGCACCTACACGCAGAGCACGGATGAGCCCTATCAGATACTTCAGGCCGCCAATGGCTGCGACAGTATGGTTACACTCAGTGTATATATCGTGTACAGCACGACGGGGGAACATGTAATCTCGGCTTGTGGGAATTATATCTGGGAAGGCGATACTTTCACGGTTGACAACCACAGCGTCGTCCATACCTATACCAATATCTATGATTGTGACAGCGTGGTGACGCTGAACCTCACCGTCCACTATGACAGTACCTACTACGACACACTTGTAGTGTGCGATAGCTTGGCCTGGGGCGGTATTACCTACGCCGCTAGCGGTGTCTATACCCAGACGTACGAGTCTATGTATAGATGTGACAGTACTGTTGTCATTGACTTGACGGTGTTGCCTACCGTTTATACCGACGAACAGTTGTTGCTTTGCGAATCGGATCTGCCCTATGTGTATAACGACACCGTTTTTGACCGCTTTGCGCAGAGTGGCATGTTGCAGTTTGTCCGTACGGCCGCTAGCGGTTGTGACAGTGTGGTGCGTCTTAATCTCGATGTGTATCATGGTCCTCTGACTACGCCGCCTACGGTAGAATTCCTCTGTGACAGGATGCAGTATCGACTTGTCGTGTTGCGCTCCGACGATGTCTCCAGCGTTGCATGGAGCAGTGTCCCTGGTGACACTGCTGTTGCATCCCAGACCCATGCCGACACCATCTATGTGGCTCCTTCCGAACCGACCACCTATACCGTCTCGGCTGTCGCCCCTCTGGAGGGGTGTTCCAACAGCAAGAGCGTTATGGTCGACCCCGTGCCGCAGTTCCGTGCAGCCATATATCTCGTGCCACCTTATATCACGGTTGATCGTCGTGAGTTCATCGCAGAGGAGCGCAACGAGGGCGATATCCTCTGGTATAACTGGTATGTCGACGGCGCCGACTATGGCAGTGAACATCGTTTCACCTATACTGTGCCGTTGGGTGTGGACGATGTCGAGTTGATGCTGGTGGCAGCAGAGTCGCGCTACGGGTGTGTGGACACGGCTGTCACTGTGGTACGTCGTCAAGGTGGCATCCTCTATGCCCCCACGGCCTTCAAGCCCGCCGACATGAGTTCCGACAACAAACGGTTCCATGTACGGCTGGAGAATGTGGTCGAGTACGAAATTACCATCTATTCCCGTACAGGTGTGCAGGTGTTTTATTCCACCGACATCTTCGACAGCTGGGACGGAAACTTCCAACGCACGGGTGAGAAATGCCCCATGGGCGTATACACCTACATTATCCGTTACAGTACTGACGACGCTCCCCGGTCACCCCAGACGGCCAAGGGGTCGGTGCTGCTGATTAGGTGATGCCAGATATGTGAGAAAGGCAATTGTTTCATATGGTTTGCTTTTTCTTCCAGTTTGGCATATTTTTTGTATATTTGCACCTTATTGCAACAAAACTCCTGGAAAGTAAGGGACTGTGAGTTTGCGGATTGTAGGAGACATCAGGGAATAGGAAGCGCCTTATCTGTCCACAAACAAAGCCACAGGAGAATTGGTACAAAGACAAAAAACAGAGAAATAATAGAAAGTATTAGAATAATGGCAAATTTCTTATCAAAAATCTTTGGCAACAAATCAGACCGTGACCTCAGGGAGGTGAAACCGTTTTTGGATGCCACTCTTGCCGTCTATCCCGCCATCCATCAGCTGGACAACGACCAGCTTAGGGCAAAGACGGTAGAGTTCAAGGAAATTATTCGTAAAGAGACCGAGAAGGAAGAAACAGAGCTCGCCGAACTGCACAAGCGCCTCGATGAGGACTACGAGATGCCGGTCAACGAGAAAGAACGTATATACAAACGTATCGAGGAACTGGAGAAAGAGTCGTATGACAAGACGCAGTCCATCCTCGACCACATCCTTCCGGAAGCTTTTGCTGTGGTGAAGGAGACGGCTCGCCGTTTCGCCGAGAATGAAGAAGTCGTGGTTACTGCCACTCAGCATGACCGTGATTTGGCAGCCAAACGCGACAATGTGACCATCAAGGATGACAAGGCCTACTACAACCACAGCTGGATGGCTGGCGGTAATATGATAACCTGGGACATGGTGCACTATGATGTGCAGTTGATTGGCGGTGTGGTGCTCCACAGTGGCAAGATCGCTGAGATGGCCACGGGCGAGGGTAAGACTCTCGTGGCTACCTTGCCGGTTTATCTCAATGCGCTGCCCGGCAAAGGCGTGCATGTGGTTACGGTCAACGATTATCTGGCCAAGCGTGACTCCGAGTGGATGGGCATGCTCTTCGAGTTCCACGGTCTCACGGTGGACTGCATCGACAAATACGAGCCCCATTCCGACGAGCGTAAGGCGGCATACAACTGCGATATCACTTATGGCACCAACAATGAGTTCGGTTTCGACTATCTGCGCGACAACATGAGTCGCAATCCCAACGAGCTGGTGCAACGTTCTCACAACTACGCCATCGTTGACGAGGTGGACTCCGTTCTCATCGACGATGCACGTACCCCGCTTATTATTTCAGGTCCTACGGGCAAGGGTGATGACGATCAGGAGTTCAACCGTTTCAAACCGGTCATTGAAAAGCTCTACAACGTGCAGCGTACCCTTTGCACGCAGATACTCTCCGATGCCAAACGTCTCATTGCTGAGAATCCAGACCTCAAACCTGAGGACGAGGGCGCCAAAGCCCTGTTGCGTGCCTACCGCGGATTGCCCAAGAACAAGCCCCTCATCAAGTTCCTCTCCGAGACGGGTATCAAGTCCATCCTCCAGCGGACGGAGAACTTCTACATGCAGGAGCAGAACAAGTATATGCACATCATCGATGATGAGCTTTATTTCGTCATCGACGAGAAGAACCGCCAAGTTGAGCTTACCGACAAAGGTATGGATTTCCTTGCCGATTTAGGCGAGGACAGGCGTTTCTACCAGTTGCCTGACATCGGGGCGGATATTGCCGAGTTGGAGAATATGAACCTCACTCCCGAGGAAAAGGCCGAGCGCAAGCAGAAAATCTACGACGACTATGCCATCCAGAGCGACCGCGTCCATACCGTGGACCAGCTCCTCAAGGCCTATGCGCTCTTTGAACGCGACGTGGACTACATCGTGACAGAGGATAACCAAGTCAAGATTGTCGACGAACAGACGGGCCGTATTATGGAAGGACGCCGTTGGAGCGATGGTTTGCATCAGGCCGTGGAGGCCAAGGAAAACGCCAAGGTGGAAGCCGCCACCCAGACATACGCTACTATCACGTTGCAGAACTATTTCCGTATGTACAAGAAGCTGGCAGGTATGACAGGTACCGCCGAAACCGAAGCGGGCGAGTTCTGGAATATCTATAAACTGGACGTGGTGGTTATCCCGACCAATAAGCCCATCGCCCGTAATGATATGGACGATATGATATACAAGACCAAGCGCGAGAAGTTCAAAGCCGTTATCGACGAGATTGAACGTCTTGTTGGCGAGGGACGTCCGGTGTTGGTGGGTACTACCTCTGTCGAGACTTCGGAACTCTTGAGCAAGATGCTTAAGATGAAGAAGATTCCGCATAATGTGCTCAATGCCAAACTGCACAAAAAAGAGGCCGACATTGTGGCCGAAGCCGGTGAGGCAGGTAAAGTGACCATCGCCACCAATATGGCAGGTCGTGGTACCGATATCAAGCTCAAGGGCGATGTGCGCGAACGCGGTGGCTTGGCTATCATAGGCACCGAGCGCCACGAAAGCCGTCGTGTCGACCGTCAGCTTCGTGGTCGTGCTGGACGTCAAGGTGACCCCGGTAGTTCGCTATTCTTCATCTCGCTTGAAGACGACCTGATGCGTCTGTTCGGCTCCGAGCGTATCGCCAAAATCATGGACCAGATGGGGCTCCAGGAGGGTGAGATGATTCAGCATTCCATGATTACCAAGCAGATTGAGAAAGCCCAGAAAAAGGTGGAGGAGAACAACTTCGGTATCCGTAAGCGTTTGCTTGAATACGACGACGTGATGAACAACCAGCGTACCGTCATCTACAACAAGCGCCGCAACGCACTCTATGGCGACCGTCTGCCCATCGACATCAGCAACACGTTCTATGACACCTGTGAACTTCTCTACAACGATGCCTGCGATGCTCACGATTTCGAAGGTCTCAAGATGGAGATGATAAGGGTATTCTCTATTGAGTTGCCCTTTGGGGAACGTGAGCTTTTCAACCTCCGAAAGAGCGAAGCCGTCGAGAAGCTATACGAACTCACCTATAATGCGTTCAAGGAACGTATGCAGCGCATCTCCACGACGGCTTATCCTTTTATTAAGAACATCTACGAGAACACGCGTTACGAGAACGTCGCTTTTCCCATCACTGATGGAAAGAAGACGCTCAATGTTGTCACTCCTGTCAAACGCTCGTATGAGACCAAAGGTCGTGAAGTGGAGATTGCCATCGAGAAATACATCACCTTGGCGGTTATCGATGACCTCTGGAAAGAGCATCTGCGTGAACTTGATGATTTGAAGACATCAGTTCAAAACGCCTCCTACGAGCAGAAGGATCCATTACTTATTTACAAGTTCGAGTCTTTCAACCTCTTTGAGAAGATGCTGCTCGAGATCAACCGCGAGATAGCCACATTCCTTTCCCGTGCCTCCTTGCCGCTCAGACAAGACCAGGAGGTTAAAGAGGCCAACGTGCCCCAGAGCGACAACCGTCATCTTCGTGCCAGCCGTGAGGAACAGGCCCGACCCGGCCAGAACACACAGGAACGGCAGAAACCCCAGCCAGTCCATGTCGAGAAAAAGGTGGGCCGCAACGACCCCTGCCCCTGCGGCTCCGGCAAGAAGTACAAGAACTGTCACGGCCGCAACGAGGCATAGTCGCGATTCAGAGTGACGGAACAACAAAAAAGGGTGCCCTGCAAGCTTGCAGGACACCCTCTTTGTTTCCCCCCCCTTCCCTTCAGGGGAGGGGGCTGGGGGTAGTGGCTCGGAGAGGCCTACTCTCCGAGGTCGTCACCATCTCCCGGGTTGTCGGGCGTGTTGCCACCACCGTTGCCACCACTGTTGCCACCACCCGGGGTGTTGTCACCCAGGCTGACCTGCCTCAGGTACTGCGAGCGTCCGTAGCGGCAGGAGCCGTCGTTGGCGTTCATCAGCATGCTGATGGTGAAACCGTCCGACTCGTTGCGTTGAGCCCCGTCGGCACTGCGGGTGTAGCTGATACCGGCATCGGTGAGCGATACGGGCACAGCGTACAGGTGTGCGATGTCACCCGACGAGGCACCACTCGTGTCGAGGCTGACGGACGTGTCGTCGGCATCCAGCACCTGATAGACCGTGTGCGTGTATATGCCCAGCGAGGTGTCGTAAACCACAGCGATGACCATCACTGCGTCAACCGTTTCGGGCAAGTTGCCCACAGTGCCACTCACCACACCTCCGGTCACCGATACATTGCTCACGGAGACAGGTGCAGCAGCCCCCTGCGAGAAGACCAGGTCGGTGGCAGCGAGCGTGGCAGTGACGGCATTCGTTGACACACTGGTTGTTGCATGCCGAACGATATTGCTGACGAACATCCGGCGTCTCTGCGAGCGTTGGCCGCTCATGCCTACGAGCACCTGATGTGGTACCACCTTACTAATCATGCCTGCGAGGACGAATTTGGCTCGTTGCCTCATCTGGGCTTCCGTGCGAGAATCATGCGATGCTCCCGAATAGGGCACCACGACTTGTTTGCCATCTACGACTTTGTAAATCAAACCGCCTATGCGGCCGCGCCATTGGCTTAGCGCGTTGTAGCTAGTTGTTGCCATAATGATTTTGTAATAGTTTTATTTTTATTTTTATTTGAATTTTGTGTTTGTTATAAGATTTATTTGTCATAACTTATATTTTAATTCTTTTATTCGTTGCTGGAGTAGCCGAAATCGGCACTGCCCGTGCATGGTTCGTCATTTCTCTTGCCAAGGTGGAGCCCTGGTCCTTTCTGCCTTGATGTCGGCGATTGATGGGTTAGTAATTATCATAATGTTTAATTGTTTATTGTTTGTTTGAAATGGATTGTGTGGTATGGTTGTTTTGATGTGTGTTGTTTTTGGAGTGATGTGTTTTATAATAAATATAACAAACTTTTGGAAAAACTCAATTTGGGGACGAAAAAAATTGAACGTTTATCCCCCGGTTATTTGTATATTATTGAAAATCACTATAGTAATAAGGAATCAAATTGGCAATTTTTTTTATTCGGATTATTTTCGTACCTTTGCAGCGTCAAACATACACTGCTGTTTTTTTTTTGGGCCGGGTAGTGAGAAAGAACCTAATAAAAAAACAATAGATATGATGAAACACAGAGTATTTCTTGCGGCTGTCCTACTGACAGCATTGGCTTTCTCGCAGAGTGCGAAAGCCTACGATTTCTCCGCCGTCGCCCCCAGCGGTCAGACGCTGTACTACAACATTGTGGACAGCACTGTACAGGTAACGTGCCAGAATAGTAGTTCCCCGTACTATTCCACCTACCCCACAGGCGCTCTTACCATCCCCGCCACCGTCACCTATAACGACACCACCTACTTGGTGACCAAAATCGGTAACCACGCCTTTGATTATTGCAGCGGCCTGACATCCATCACCATCCCCAACACGGTGGCCAGCATCGGAGAGAACGCCTTCGGTGAATGCAGCGGTCTAACCTCCGTCACCATTCCCAACTCGGTGACCCGCATCAGCAACTACGCCTTCTCTGGTTGCAACGGCCTGACCTCCATCACCATCCCCAACTCGGTGACCGCCATCGGCGTTGAAGCCTTCCGTAGTTGCACTGGCCTGACATCCATAACGGTGGATGCAGGAAATAGGGTCTATGACAGCAGAAACAATTGCAATGCCATTATTGAGACCTACCACAACAGACTCATTGCAGGATGCCAAAATACAGTTATTCCCAGCACTGTGACCTACATCGGCCTAGGATCCTTCTGTGGGCAGTCCGGTATGACCTCCGTCTTTATTCCAAATTCGGTCACCAGCATCGAACAATACGCCTTCTCTGGTTGCTGGAACCTGACTTCCATCACCATTCCCAACTCGGTGACCACCATCGACAACCGCGCCTTCGCGAGTTGCTTCGGCCTGACCTCCGTCACCATCGGGTGCTCAGTGACCAGGATTGGCCACTTCGCCTTCTTTGGTTGCAGAGGCCTAACGGAGATACACTCACAGGCGAATGTGGCTCCACAGCTGGGGACAGACGCATTTAGCTATGTGCCCGACACCATCCCCGTATATATCCCCTGCGGAAGCATAGCATCTTACCGCTCTAATTGGGCGTATTTCACCAACTTCAACGAAATCTTTCTACCCACCTTAACCGCACAGAGTTCCGACACTACGATGGGCACCGTCGCCATCACGACGAGCCCCACCTGCTCGGATTCCATAGCCGTGGTTACCGCAACTGCTAATAGCGGCTACTTGTTTGACCACTGGAGCGACGGTAGCACCAGCAACCCCTATACGTTCACCGTCACCAGCGACACCACCGTTATTGCCTACTTCGTTAGAGAAGAGGATCCTGAGGGTATAACCGACGCTAATAATGATAACGTCAGCGTCTATGCCCGTGACGGCCGTATTGTGGTGACGGGTACTGATGGTGAGAGCGTTCAGGTGTTCGACATCACTGGTCGTCCCGTCAACAGTCATAGTCCATTGCCTACGGGCGTCTATATGGTCAAGGTCGGCAACTTGCCCATTCGCAAGGTGGTGGTGCTTAAATAACATCCCAACATATAGTCCCTAAACTCATGCCCGCAATGATACCCAATTGCGGGCATGATGCTTTTCACAGACAAGAAGAGCGAAGGAAGACCGAAGGAAGACCGAAGGAGGAGCGAAGGAAGAGCGAAGGAGGAGCGAAGGAAGAGCGAAGGAGGAGCGAAGGAGGAGCGAAGGAAGACCGAAGGAAGACCGAAGGAAGACCGAAGGAAGAGCGAAGGAAGACCGAAGGAGGACCGAAGGAGGAGCGAAGGAGGACCGAAGGAAGAGCGAAGGAGGAGCGAAGGAGGAGCGAAGGAAGAGCGAAGGAGGAGCGAAGGAGGAGCGAAGGAGGAGCGAAGGAGGAGCGAAGGAGGAGCGAAGGAAGAGCGAAGGAGGAGCGAAGGAAGACCGAAGGAGGAGCGAAGGAAGACCGAAGGAGGAGCGAAGGAAGACCGAAGGAAGACCGAAGGAGGAGCGAAGGAACGGCATAGGAGGCCCCTAGGGTTTTGTGTGGATATTATTTTCAAAAAAAATTTTTGTGTGTCAAGAAAATGTTGTATCTTTGTGACCGATTAAAATCTTTTTAATTTAATTTAATTAATTAAATATCATGAAAGTAAAACAAATTATGGCCAATCTGGAAGCTAAGCATCCAGGTGAGAGCGAGTATTTGCAGGCAGTCGAAGAGGTTTTGACCTCCATCGAAAAAGTTTACAACGAACACCCTGAGTTTGAAAAAGCAAAGATCGTTGAGCGTCTTGTTGAGCCCGACCGTATCTTCACTTTCCGCGTTACTTGGGTTAACGATAAGGGTGAGGTTTGCACCAACATCGGCTACCGTGTACAGTACAACGCTGCTCTCGGCGCATACAAAGGTGGTCTCCGTTTCCACCCCAAGGTAAACGTCTCCATGCTCAAATTCTTGGGCTTCGAGCAGATTTTCAAGAACAGTCTTACCAACCTGCCTCTCGGTGGTGGTAAGGGTGGTGCCGACTTCGACCCCACTGGAAAGAGCGATGCTGAAATCATGCGTTTCTGCCAGGCCTTCATCACCGAACTGTGGCGCAACATTGGTCCCGACCAGGACAGCCCCGCTGGTGACGTAGGCGTTGGTGGCCGCGAAATCGGTTACATGTACGGCATGTACAAGAAACTCGCCCGCGAGCACAGCACCGGTGCCCTCACCGGCAAGAGCTATGGCTGGGGTGGTTCCCTCATCCGTCCCGAGGCCACAGGTTTCGGCGCTATCTACTATGTTGAGCGCATGGTGAAACAGCAGAAGGACACCATGAAGGGCAAGAAGATTGCTCTCTCTGGCTTCGGCAACGTGGCTTGGGGTGCCGCTATCAAGGCCACCGAGCTCGGTGCTAAGGTTGTTGCCCTCTCCGGCCCCGACGGCGTCTGCGAGATCAAGAACGGCATCACCAAAGAGATGATCGACTATATGCTCGTTATGCGTGCCTCCAACCGTAACAAGGTTGAGGATATGGCCACCAAGTTCCCCAAAGCAGCTAAGTTCACCGCCGGCAAGAAGGCCTGGAGCGTGAAGTGCGACATCGCTTGCCCCTGCGCTTTCCAGAACGAAATGGACGAGAAGGACGCTAAGGAACTTCTCAAGAACGGCGTGAAATACGTTGCTGAGGTCTCCAACATGGGTTGCCAGCCCAAGGCCATCGCTGCCATCCAGAAGGCTAAGATCCCCTTCGCTCCTGGTAAGGCCGTCAACGCCGGTGGCGTTGCTACCTCTGGTTTGGAGATCTGCCAGAACGCTGGTCATATCAACTGGACCGCTGAGGAAGTTGATGTGAAACTCCACAAGATCATGAACGACATCTATGACATGTGCGTTGAATACGGCAAACAGAAAGACGGTACCATCGACTACGTCAAGGGTGCCAACATCGCCGGTTTCATGCGCGTGGCTAAAGCTATGCTCGCTCAGGGTATCTGCTAATAGACACGTCTATTCCGAGATACAGCAAAAGCCGCTCCTGCAGGAGCGGCTTTTTTCAACCTTAGTCATACATAATGAATCCTTATGAAGATAGCCATCATTAACGGACCTAACCTCAACCTTGTAGGCCGACGGCAGCCAGACATATATGGAAGTCAAGATTTTGACACTTACCTACAGCAGTTGCGCCTCTCGTTTCCCCATGTGGAGATAGATTATTATCAGAGCAACGTGGAAGGAGAGCTTATAGACAAGATACAGCAGGTGGGGTTTGCTTACGACGGCATTGTTATCAATGCAGGAGGGTACAGCCACACCTCTGTAGCCATCCACGATGCTCTTGCTTCAGTCACCACGCCTGCAGTGGAGGTGCATATAAGCAACATTTTTGCACGGGAAGAGTACCGTCGGCACTCTTTGTTGTCGGATGCCTGTCGTGGTGTGTTGTGCGGTCTGGGTATGGAGGGCTACCGTTATGCGCTGATGAGTTTTCTGCCTGCCCCTAGTACTACATAATACCAACAATTGTTATAAGGGAAGCAGGGGGCGGCATCGTCTGTTTGTGCCGTAATGAGTGTTTGACAAAATAAATGAGCCCGCAATAGTATAGCATCTATTGCGGGCTCGATGTTATGTCCGAATGGGTGTTGTTATTCATTCATGACGGCTTCGATTTCGGCGACGGTCTTGGGGATGGGTTTGCCCAGGACGCGGCATCCGTTGTCGGTTACCAGGATATCGTCCTCGATGCGAATGCCGCCAAAGTCCTTCCACTTCTCCAGTTCGGTAAAGTTGACAAAGTCTTTGTTGGTACCTTCGGCGTGCCATTTGTCGATGAGCGCAGGGATGAAGTAGGCACCTGGCTCGTCGGTGATGACAAAGCCCGGCTGCAGACGGCGGCCGCAGCGCAGACTACCGAGGCCGAACTGTTCGCTGGGACGTGTCTCGTCGTCATATCCCACATTGATTTGTCCGTAGTTCTCCATGTCGTGCACGTCAAGTCCCATCATATGGCCGAGACCGTGAGGCATCATCAGCGAATGGGCACCATTGGCCACGATGTCGTCGATATTGCCTTTGAGGATGCCCAGGTCTTTGTAGCCCTGTGCCAGTACGCGGCTGGCTGCGGTATGTACCTCCTGATAGGTGATGCCCGGTCGGGTGACGCGTGCGGCTTCCAAGTTGGCGGCAAGCACTAGCTCGTAGATGGTCTTTTGACGGTCGTTGAATTTCCCGCCCACAGGCACGGAGCGGGTGATGTCGCTGCAGTAGTGCATAGCCGTTTCGCAGCCGGCATCCATGACAAGCATGCGTCCCACCTCCAGTTTGTGGTTGTGGTCATGGTTGTGGAGCGTCTCGCCGTGGATGGTCATGATGACGGGGAACGACACAGGGCCGTTGCCCATCCATGCCTGACCTTCCATGAATCCTGCCAATTCGTACTCGTAGCGTCCCGGCATGGCCATCTTCATAGCTCCCACGTGCATATTGTAAGCGGTGGCGATGGCTTTTTCAATCTCGGCTATTTCCTCTGCACTCTTGATGCTGCGCTGTTTCACGCAGGCAAGGATAAGTTCCATGGAGGCATAGCGGCATACACCGTCTTTCTTGATGCCCAGGAGTGTACCCAGTTGGTTGAGATTGTCGGCACGGTAGGGGGGGAGATAATGGATTTTGCGTGCCTCGCCGATGGTCTTGTTGCAGAGTGTCTGCAATTCGGCCAGTGTTCCGGAATTATTAACGCCCACGCTGGCAGCCAGGTCCTTGACGCTGGGAAGCGGACCGGTCCAGATGATGTCGTCAATGTCGTAGTCGTTGGCAAAAATATAGTCTTTGCCGTTGTCGCAGTCCAGCACACCAATCATGTCTTCGCGCTGCAGGCCGAAGAAATAGAGGAAGGTGCTGTCCTGGCGGAAGAAATAGGTGTTGTCGGTGTAGTTGCAAGGGGCTTCGTGGTTGCCTTGGATGATAATCAGGCCGTGTTTCACATCGCGGCGCAGTTGTTCGCGACGGGCTGTGTATGTTTCTTTGCTGAACATGGTTGTTGGTTTATTTATTGTTATAAGTAACGATGGTTGGAGTTGCAAAAGTACAATTTTTTTCGGAAATGGCAACCATAACAAATAAAAGTCGTACCTTTGCACTCCCCAAATTCACGGGTTGTTGTCCATCGACGATGGGTAACAGCCCTCAATATTAACCTACACACAAAAAAAGAGTCATGGACAATTATACGATGAACCCCAACCGGTTGGTGGCTTTCTTGGAAAAGCCCGCCAGCCAATTCACCAAAGCCGACATTCTTCGTGTCATCGAAGAATTCCAGATTGAAATGGTAAACTTTCGCTACATGGCCAGCGATGGTCGATTGAAGACGCTTAATTTCGTCATCAACGGCTATGACCATATCGACGAGGTGCTGACCAGCGGCGAGCGCGTGGACGGATCCAGCCTGTTCCCCTTCCTGGAGGCGGGCAGCAGCGACCTCTACGTTATCCCCCGTTTCCGCACCGCTTTTCTCAATCCCTTTGCCGAGATACCTACGCTTGACATCCTATGCAACTTCTACACCAAGGACGGGCAACCCTTTGAGATGGCTCCCGAGTATACTCTCGCCAAGGCCGGCAGGGCTTTCCGCGAGACCACGTCGGGCATGGAGTTCGAGGTGATGGGCGAGTTGGAGTATTATGTCATCGCCGACAAAGACGATCTTTTTGTCCCCGCCGACCAGAAGGGCTACCATACGTCGCGTCCTTTCTGCAAGTTCGAGGACTTCCGCATCGAGGCCATGAAGCTCATCGCCGAGAGCGGTGGTCTGATTAAGTACGGCCACTCGGAGGTGGGCAACTTCACCGTGGGCGACACGATGTATGAGCAGAACGAAATAGAATTCCTCCCGACGACGCTGGAGGATGCCGCCGACCAGCTGGTGATTGCCAAATGGATTATGCGTGCACTGGCTTATCGCTATGGCATCACCGTCACCTTCGCACCGAAAATCACCGTCGGCAAGGCGGGTAGCGGCATGCACATTCACACTCGCGTCAGCAAGGACGGCAAGAATATGTATGTGGGCGAGAACGGTCTGAGCGAGATTGCCCACAAGACCATCGCCGGCATCTTGAGCTTGGCTGGTTCGCTCACCGCTTTCGGCGACACCAATCCTACCAGCTACTTCCGTCTGGTGCCCCATCAGGAGGCGCCCACCAACATCTGCTGGGGCGACCGTAACCGTAGCGCCATGGTGCGTGTCCCGCTGGGATGGACCAAGGGCAGCGGCAACATGATGGCCCACTGCAATCCGTTGGAGCGGGACACCGAGGTCGATTTCTCACACAAGCAGACCATCGAACTTCGCACGCCCGACGGCAGCGCCAATGTCTATCTGCTGTTGGCCGGCATGACGGTGGCAGCCCGTCACGGTTTCGAGATGGAGAATGCCGTGCAGTATGCCAAGGACCGCTACGTGAGCGTCAACATCTTCGAGCACGAAGAGGTGCTGAACCGTCTCGATGTGTTGCCCGACAGTTGTGCCGCCAGCGCCGATTTACTGGAGCGCGACCGCGCCATCTATGAGGACAAGGGCGTCTTCGTCCCGCAGCTGATTGACGGCATACTCAAGGACTTGCGTTCGTACAACGACCGTAACCTGCGCGCCGAGATTGGCAACAACCCCGACAAGATTCTCGAACTGGTCCAGACGTTTATCCATTGCGGATAAGGGGGGGCGACACAATATTATATGTAGTTTCGAGTTATAGAAGCATATTAATCAATAACACTCAAAAGAAATGAAAAAGTTTTTCTATTATGCCATGATGGCATTTGTAATGGTCGGAATGGTCGCTTGCGAAGAAGAATCAGGCACTGGTTCGGGCAATGGCACCAATGGTGGCACCAACGGCGGTAACGGTGGCAATGGTGGCAACGGTGGTGGCACCGGCAACAACGCTCTGGCCGGAACCGCTTGGGTCATTTCCGAAGACTACACAGACTACGACACAACAGCTACCGGCGTTGACGTTTTAGTAGGAACGGTGACCGAGACCGTAATCTTCAATACCGCAACAGCAGGCAAGGTTACAATGCACATGGTGGAGACTACCAACGGTCAACCTTCGGAGGGAAGCCCTTGGGACTATGAGGAACCTTTCACCTATGTCTACAGCGGAACAGCCACATCGGGTCGCGGCACCATCACGATGACCGAAGTTGACGACGAGACGGGCGAGACGGAGACTTTTGACACACCGTTCACCATCAACGGCAATGAACTTACTGTCATCGACACTGACGATGAAACCGGTCAAACTCGGCAAATAGTTTTCACACGCCGTCAATAACTTTCAACCGAAACCACGAACAAAAGCTCCGGCCTCCCAGCCGGGGCTTTTTTAAATCATCCCATTCCGACATGTCCGACAACAGGATGTTGACTTCCAACGACGTGCGTCGCTCCACGGCGGTGCTCCTCATGGGAGGCAACCAGGGCGACCGCCGGGCGCTGCTGCAGGCGGCTGTCGACTTGGTGGGCGACAGGGTGGGAGAGGTGTCGCGCCTGTCGTCGCTCTACGAGACCGAGCCCTGGGGCACCTTCGCCGAGGGTACGGCGCAGCCCTTCCTCAACCAGGCAGCCGTGGTGCTCACCGAGCTCACCGCCGAGGAGACGCTCCGGCGGCTACAAGACATTGAACGTCAGCTGGGCCGTCGGCGGACGGACGACGCTGGCGTTGCGGTAGCCCCCGCGTCGGAACGGCTCTACGCTTCGCGCCCCATCGACATCGACATCCTCCTGTTCAACACCGATGTGGTAGAACTTCCTCATTTGCAGATACCCCATCCGCGCATGCACCTGCGCCGTTTCGCGCTGGAGCCCCTCTGCGAGCTGATGCCCGCCTATGAGCATCCTCTCCTGCACCGCTCGCTGGCGGAACTGCTGGCCGCCTGCCCCGATACCGGCGCCGTCAAACGCCTGTTTTAGTCCCCCTTGTTTTCTTCACCGACTATAGTCGATTATGAAATCGACCATGGTGAATTTGGAAGTTGACCAAGGTGAATTCTAAATTGACCAAGGTGAATTTCGAAATCGACCATGGTGAGTTTTGAAATTGACCATGGTGAGTTTTGAAATTGACCAAGGTGAATTTTAAATTGACCAAGGTGAATTTTAAATTGACCAAGGTGAATTTCGAAATTGACCATGGTGAGTTTTGCAATCGACCGCGGTGAGTTGGAAAACCGACCGTGGAGCCCGGGGCGTCGCGGCGGCGTGCGGTGTGGACTGAAATTGAGTATTTTTGAAGATTCCTTCGGCACCAACGGGCATCGTTGCGGGTGTCGCGGCGCGGCGTTAGTCATTTTTATGAAATATAATATATACAAAACCAATCGATTACACACCCCTGTGGAAAATTCGCCGGAATAATCCTTGCCAATTAAGATAATCGTTGTATCTTTGCGGTCGTATTGACGGACAATATTAACCTTTTTAATACATAAAGAACATGAATACAAAGCGTTTCTTTCTCGGCGCGATGTTCGCGCTGATGGTGGCGGGGGGCTCCCTGCTGCTGAACGGCTGCACGGAGGACCTCTTCGGCGGCGGCGACGATAACAATGACAACCAGGGATCGGTCAGAAATGAGATGACG